>JADMIO011184580.1_pt1 | contig 95263 bp, 41 predicted proteins | sample 8958161 | NCBI WGS metagenome assembly JADMIO01 (sample SAMN16585339, study PRJNA669376) | soil metagenome | isolation source: Crop rotation soil | place: USA: Cullars Rotation, Alabama | collected 2011
GTGTGCTCTTCCGATCTCGCCGAATCAAACCGTCAGTTGGAATCAGTAATTCCATTGGACCTGACAGAGCATTGCTATCGCCGTTTTTTCTTCACCTGCCAAGCTCCGAGTCAACGTCGGCAAGTCTCATTGAACCCTATTTGCGCCGGTGCGTGTCGAAGTCCGAATGTGGCTCCGCCGGTCGCCTCACTCCACAAAGACGGGCGGATACGGCTTTGATGCACTTTCGCGTTTCTGACATCCGACCGCTCTCCAAGAGTGCACGTCGCACCAGTTCGATGAGTTCCGAGCGAAATGCTTGAACATCCTCAGGTTCCATTTCGGAATATCCGGAAGGGCTGAGGGGGAGCGGATCGACAGACCTATGATTGGGTTCAGCGTCCATGCCGAAAATGTTGTATCGGCTTCATTCGCTTGCAAAGGGTATCGAATCCACGGTCATCGAACCGTAACCGCTGTAATCTTTCAGCAAAAGACGCCAGCGCCGACAAACACGCCGGAAAATCGAACAACCGGCGTGAAGTAAGCCGAGTTCACGCTCCCTTCTCGGTTCAAATGATAGAGCAAGTACCGACGGTGGGACTCGAACCCACACACCCTTGCGGATACCAGATTTTGAGTCTAGCGCGTCTGCCAATTCCGCCACGTCGGCTTTTTTTCCCGAACGAATGCACGCTAACGGCGGGCATCAGCTTTGCAAGCTTCGAGGCGGGCCGAGGATTTCCTGCGCGAGAATGGCCGCGCGAAGCGTCTCCGGTTTGCGAAAGATTTCGACCATCGATCGAGCCTGAGTAGCAGTGAAAAGCGCGTTTGCCGCGCCTGGCGATGCTTCCGGCGCCTGCGAAGTACCGGACATCGTCCTCATTTCCTGCGCCATTCGACCGAGACCCGGCCCAACCTGTTCAATGGCCTGCGCGGATTCCTCAAGCCGTCCAGGATCCATTGACTCCAATGGCTCCGGCAACTTTACGACGGGCACCGTGCGTGGGACCGGCCGACTTGGCGCTGCCCTTGGGCGCAAAACGGGCGGCGGCTGCACTTCGCGCGCCGCGGGAGTCGCGATGGAACGCGGAGTCAGTACCTGTACCTGTCGGGGGGGCGCAGGCTGCACGACCGGGCGCGGCTGCGCCGAAGGCGCCGGTTTAGGTGGCTGCGGTTGCTGCGCCGCAGGTACTCCGAGGGCTTCGAGAAACCGGCGAAGCCTTTCCTGCTCCGATTCAGCCGGCTTCGGCGGTGCCGCCGATTCACGCGGGTTCGGCAAGTCCTGACGCGGCTTGACGTCGCCCTGGTCGGACTCACTCCCTTTGTTCCGCTGGTTGTTCCACCAAACGAAGACACCGTACGCCGCCGCAGCGATGAAGTATAGCCACTGTTCGGTAATTGCTGCCGCGAGAATCATGGTGCATTACTTGGCTTCGTCTGATTTCACACCCGCGATGGTCTCGCGCATCGAGGTGTCCGCCTGGATGTTTTTGAGCTTCTGATAATCCATGATACCGAGGTTTCCGCTGCGAAATGCCTCGGCAATCGCCTGCGGCACCTGTGCTTCCGCCTCGACGACCTTTGCACGCATCTCCTGCGTGCGTGCCTTCATTTCCTGTTCGCGGGCTACAGCCTGGGCGCGTTGCGCCTCGGCTCGCGCCTGAGCGGTACGCTTGTCAGCCTCCGCCTGCTCGGCCTGCAATTTCGCGCCGACGTTTTCGCCCACGTCCACGTCAGCAATGTCGATGGAGAGAATCTCAAACTGCGTCGAGCTATCGAGTCCCTTGCTGAGCACCGTCTTCGAAATGCGGTCCGGATTCTCGAGAACATCCTTATAGCTGTCGCTCGAACCGATGCTCGTCACGATGCCCTCGCCAACGCGGGCAATGATTGTCTCCTCCGTGGCGCCGCCTACGAAGCGGTCAAGGTTGGTTCGGACAGTGACCCGGGCTTTCACCTTTACGCCGATGCCGTCCTTCGCGACGGCGTCAATCGTGACGCGCCCGCTCGCGGGATTCGGACAGTCGATGACCTTCGGATTGATGCTCGTCTTTACGGCGTCGAGCACCGTCTTGCCGGTGCCCTTCGTCGCGAGGTCAATTGCGCACGCACGGTTAAAATCGAGCACGATGCCCGCCTTCGCAGCCGCGATAAGCGCGAGAATCACATGCGCCACGTCACCGCCCGCGAGATAGTGCGCCTCGATGGGATCGGTCTCGAGTTGGAGTCCCGCTTTGAGCGCCGTGATGCGTGAATCGACCATCAATGCCACCGGCACACCGCGCAGTCGCATCGCGATCATCGTGATGAGGCTCACAGGCGCGCCAGCGACGCGCGCGCGGATCCAGATTCCCAAAAAATTGAAGAGAACCAGCGCGACGACCAGGACGAAGACAACAATCACGCCAATGGTGACTGGCGACGATAGCCAACTGCCCTCGGCGAGAAATAGTGGAATGTTCATAGTGTGCTTGTAATCGGCGGCTCTTAGCCCGGGAAGTGCAAACGGCACAGAGAAATGCGCCGTTTGCCAACGTCCCATTCGCACGCCATTCTCCCGTGATGCCCGAGCACGCAGATCTCATTCTCACCGGCCTCACATGCGCGAGTTGCGCTGCGAAGGTCGAGCGGGCTTTGCGTGGCGTCCCTGGCGTGGACGAGGTTTCGATGAATTTCGCCACGCGGCGCGCACATGTCGCATTCGAGGCGGAAAAGACAAACCTCGGAGCGTTGTGTGAGGCTGTTTCTGCTGCAGGTTACGAAGCGGAACCCGCGGCGATGGCGAAGCCCGTGGATATCGATGCGGAGTTGCGAGCGAAATTACGTCACTTCCTGTTCGCGGCGGCACTAAGCGCGCCGATTGTTGCGACGGAGATGGGTGGTCACGTTCTTCATACGCTCCCATTTCACGGTGCCACATGGCTCGCCGCCATTCTCGCGACTGTGGTTCTCTTCGGCCCGGGAAGGGAATTCTTCACAGCTGCCATCGCCGCTGCCCGACAACGGACGACGGATATGAACACGCTCATCGCTCTAGGCACTTTCTCTGCCTGGGCTTTCAGTGTGTTCACCCTGTTGCAGGGCGGCAGTATCGTGTATTTCGAGACTGCGGCGGTAATCATCACGCTTATTCTGTGCGGACGCTGGCTCGAGGAACGCTCGCGGCACCGCACCTCGGATGCGATTCGCGCGCTTGCGAGTTTGCAACCGGCGACCGCGCGCGTGGAACGCAACGGCCGCGCCGAAGACGTGCCGATTGCCAGCGTGCTGCCCGGAGACATCGTCGTCGTGCGGCCGGGCGAAAAAGTGCCTGTCGATGGCACGGTTCTCGACGGCGCATCCGCCGTGGACGAAGCGATGATCACCGGAGAGCCGATTCCTGTGGAGAAGCGGGCGGGCGACCTCGTAATCGGAGCCACAGTGAACACGACTGGGACATTTCGGCTTCGCGCAACACGAGTCGGACGCGACAGCTTGCTGCAGCAGATCATCCGCATGGTCGAGGAAGCACAAGCGGGCAAGGCACCGATTCAGGAACTTGCCGACCGCGTATCCGCTGTGTTTGTGCCGATCGTGGTGCTCATCGCCCTCGTGACAATGGGCGCGTGGCTCATCGCTGGTGCCGGGACTGCGAAAGCACTCACGTGCGCGGTCGCCGTGCTCATCATCGCGTGTCCTTGCGCCCTCGGCCTTGCGACACCCACGGCAATCCTCGTCGGAACAGGACGAGCCGCTCAACTGGGCATCTTGATTAAGGGAGGCGGCGCACTTCAGCGGGCCGGTGCCCTGACTACCGTCGCGTTCGACAAGACAGGGACGCTCACCGAAGGAAAACCCGCTCTGACCTCAGTAACAGTACACGGGATGCCCGAAAACGAACTGCTGGCGTTGACCGCCACCATCGAGAGCCGCAGCGAACATCCCCTCGCCCGTGCAATAACGAGCGGCGCAGAGGAGCGCGGCATTTTGCCAGCGGGCACCGTGGAGAATTTCCTGACGACACCCGGCGGTGGAGTACGGGGAATCGTCGGCGGACGCGCCATCCTGGCGGGAACGGCACGATTTCTCACGGAAAACGGGGTCACCGCGGGAAACGTGGACACGGCGCCCGGGCAGACGCTGGTGTTCATCGCCGTGGATGGCAGGCTGGCCGGAACACTCGCCCTAACTGACAAGGTGAAGCCCACGAGCGCCGCAGCGGTTCAATCCCTTCATGGCGAGGGATTGAGGACTGTAATGCTCAGCGGCGACCGTCGCGCAACGGCGGAATCGTTGGCCACGCAACTCGGGATTCGCGAAAGCCGTGCGGAGCTTGCGCCGGCAGACAAAACCGCCGCCATTCGCGAGCTACGTGGGCGCGGCGAAATCGTGGCGATGGTAGGAGATGGCATCAACGATGCGCCTGCCCTCGCCGAAGCTGACGTAGGAATTGCAATGGGCCACGGAACCGACATCGCGATGCAGGCGGCGGATATCACCCTGGTGCGCGGAGATCTCCGTGGGGTCTCGACCGCGATCGCGCTCTCGCGCGCCACGCTGCGAAACATCAAGCAGAACCTCTTCCTTGCTTTCGCTTACAATGTGCTCGCCATCCCATTGGCCGCGTTCGGAGTACTCAGCCCGATGATCGCTTCCGCTGCGATGGCGCTCTCCGATGTCAGCGTGATCGGTAATGCGCTGCGACTGCGAGGATGGAAGGCATCCTGAGCACCACGCCCCTCAGGCAACTTGCGTTAGTCGTAAAGCAACACGGTGTGTCGCCGTTGGCCGAACGCTGTCTCCTCTCCTTCCCACGCCCGGGCTGCTTCCCGCCATGGCTTGCCTTCTTCGAGATTCACGCGCTCGCGCGAAGATCCGAAAAGCAGGTCGATCGCAATGGGATCACGCACGAACTCATACGGTTCGGTCCGCCACGCAAAGTTTGCACCGGACATTTCGCGCATCGCTGCGAGCAGAGAGAAGCCCGTGCGCACCGGTTGGAACACCGCACGGTCCGTGACATGCAACTGGACACCGCCACAATCCTTGCCGGCATGTTTTTGAAATGTGGGGCGGAACGAAACGGCGCGGAACTTAACACCTGGCAGCTTTTCGCCGTCCATGCGGCGGGCGAGCTTCGCTCCATCGAGCCACGGCGCGCCACACAGTTCAAACGGCCGCGTCGTTCCCCGCCCCTCGCTGAGGTTGGTCCCCTCCAATAGACACTGGCCGGGATAGACGATTGCGGTGTCCAGCGTCGGCATATTGGGTGAAGGCAGCACCCAGGGCAGCGCGGTGTCGTCGAAAAACATCCTGCGGTTCCAGCCTTCGCACGCCACTACCCGCAACTCCCCGCGCCCATCGAGTTCGAGCTCGCTCTCGTAAAGCATTGCGAGTTCCCCCATCGTGAGCCCGTGACGAACTGCCACGTCGTGCGCTCCGACGAAGCTTTCGAAGCCGTGCCGAAGCGCCGGGCCCTCGACAATCATGCCACCCAGTGGATTCGGACGATCGAGGACGAAAACGAGCAGCCCCAGCGGGAGCGCCGCCTGCAAGCAATAACGCATCGTGGCCTGAAACGTATAATAACGACTTCCGACGTCCTGCATGTCCACGACGAGCGCATCCAGCCCCGACAATTGCTCCTTCGTGGGACGCAGGGTATCCGCCGTCGCGCCGTAGAGGCTGTGGATTTTCACGCTGTCTTTTTGACCACCCGCCACGCCGATGAGATCCTGTGCCTGGCCGAGGAGTCCATGCTCGGGGCCAAAGATCGCTGCGAGCTTTACGCCGGGCGCCGCAGCGAGCAGCTCGACAATATGCCGCAGTTCCGAATTCACCGCCGCCGGATGTGTCACGACACCGACTCGGAGCCCCCGGAGTGGCGCGAACTCCTGCGCCAGGAGCACATCGAGTCCGGTTCGAATCTTCGGCATCATCTGGTGGACGCTTTGAGCCTCAAGAAAGCAGCAGCGCCGGCCCCCGGTGTCACACGCCAGGTCTCGGTGAGGATCGTGCCCGACTGGATTCTCGAGACAAGCGTCGCAGCAGCAGGCGTCCAAGTGAGGAGCCCGGACGACGATTCAATCGTCAGTGCGACATCATCGGCATTGAGGGCTCGCGTAAACGTCAGCTTTAATGTGCCAGCGGCTTCCCTAACGAGTGAGATTGGTGCGGGCGCAGACACGTTGTCACTCGTTCCCAGCGCGTACTCGAGAAATGCATTCAAAGCGTCGCTGTCGGCGTCTCCCGTCGGAACGCCAGTAAACGTTGTACTGTCCGCCGTACCCGGATTTCCGCCGATGGCAGTGCTCGCGCGCCAGCTCGATGCAAGATCCCGGTCCAGCGCGAGGCCCGGCGAAATTGCGATCAGCGAGTAGCCGGCTCCGTCGGCGTTCGCCGGCCATGGAAGCGAGTCTCCGTACGTAAAACTCTGGATCACCGCTCCAGTTGAATCCACGAGCGTAATCGTTTCACCATTGTTGCTCAGCGAGTCGGCGGGCCCGTAAGTGCCAATAATTCGAGGGCCATTGCCGTAACGAGCGACAAAGGCCGCGGAATTGCGGACAATCACCGCGCTCTCAAGCGCCCCGAGCATCGCGCCGAGCGTGACATCCACGCCATTCGTGAATTTGCAGCCGGTCGTATCGATCGAATACGCGTTGCTGATGTTCCGCACTTCGATGAATTCGAAATCATCCTTGTCGGTGCTCGCGGCAAGTTCCCCGGATGTAGCTGGAGGTGCGGGATTGTAGTGGACCTCGGTAATGCGCAACGCATCCCGTACAGAACCGACATTCAGGGTGCTGGTGATCGTCACGGAATCCGTGCCGACCTGCACACCAGCGCCGTCATACGCGACCAGCGTGATCGGGTTCGGCCCGTACACGAGGCCGATGGTAGTCGTCCACGCGGTATCGCTCGTCCACGCGACATCCAGCTTGGCGCCAGTGTCGCTGCGGCGGATTTCGCGGACGTTTACCCAGCCGCTCCCTGCGAGCGGAGTGGTCGCCGTATTCACAGAGAAATCCGCCCCACCCGAGGTCGTAATGGCAAATGTTACGTTCGCCGGCAACTGCGAGAGAACGGAGGAGCGGCGTGCCTCGATGTAATTGGCAGCGCCCGACATCGACTGTCCCACGACGCTTCCGTAGTGCGTAAGCCAAGGCGTGTAATAAGCGCTCGTGAACGTCGTATTGCAGAGCTCGTGCAGGTGTCCGTAGTACGTGTGACGCGCGCCGGGTACGTTATTGATGATTCGGAGCAGGTTGCCTCCAGCGAGAATTGGCGCGGAATTCGTCGCGGAATTCGAAACAAAATCCATGTCCCACGCGAGGGCGCGAACATTCAATCCATCGCTCGGTACATGCACGCGAAGGTTGTGCGGAAAACCGGCGTTCATATAGCAGTCCGCGATGCCCCACAGCGAATAGATGGCTGCCACACGCATCCACTCGTCCACGTCCAGCCGCGTGCGGATATTCGTCGCGTAGTTCACCCCGCTATCCGCCATCGCCTGGCAAAATGGGATGAGACCGGTGAAGTCGTCCCTGCGTTTCCCCGCGCGCGGTTCGAGCTGCCCACGATATTGTTCCTTGTCCGCTCCGAGATTTGTGAAGTCCGCGCTAAGCTGCGTCGCAAGCGGCACGGGATTTTTCAGCGCCTCGAAGGTGCCCGTCGTGGTCGATGGCTCGTATGTCCCATCGAGATTGAAAACCCCGCCATCACCGCCGAATTGCGATTCCACAAATTCGCCTTCGTAACCCGCCATCTGCAATATCGCGGTGCCGGTGTGAATGTTATTAGGTGCGGGCGAGATGAGATAAACGAGGTCGTCGTAGCTGCAAGGCACGCCGGAGCGATTGAAGAGATGCTTCACGTAGATCTCATCCTGCCCGCGGACGACAGGACCGCGTCCGCTGCGGTCGATATTCACACTGTCATGCACGCCACGGAACAGATGATCGTGCGCGAAGCCGATATCGTAGCCGGGATACGCCTCGCCATCGCGAATGCGCCCCGCCGCGGTACCCTGCAACCGTACTCCGACGTCGTAGAAGACCTCGCTTCGCTGATATATGGCGGTGGCGCCAATGCGCGCATCGCTCAGCCGATTCAAGGTCGCGAGCAGGCTCGTGGTGTCGGCAGGGAGCATCACGATGCGCAATTCATGCGCGCTCACGGGGGATATTTGCCCGTCGTTGACGATGTAGAGTGCGTGTGAGTTCGCTCCCGCCGCTGGCAGCGTAATGACCGCTCCAGGCACATCGGATGCCGTGACGTAGAATTGCACGATTGCCCCCGCCGCCTGTGCCGGGACCTGCCCGGAGTAAACCGAGCCGTTTGCCGTCATCGGCGCACTGCCAGGGGTCGTGGTACCTCCGGCATAAACCACATAGTTCAGCGTCACTGCACCCATGCCATCCGGGTCGTTCGCGATGGCGGTGACCGTTACCGGTTCCGTGGGATTCGGTACAACGGGCGAATGCGCGAGATTCCCGAGCGTAGGCCCAAGGTTCGCCACTGCTCGCGAATTCACCGCGCCAGGCGTGCCGATCCGCGACGGCAGCGTCAGGTCTGTCGTGCGGGCGAGTCGGGAGTAATAGCCGCGGGTATTGAGTTGGTTCGATCCGCTCAGCCAGCGTGCCCGAAAGCTGACTGTGTAGCTTTGCCCGTCCACGAGCGCCGTGTTTCCGACAAAGGAAGTCTCAATGTGGTTGTGGTTGAAGCTGAAAGGACCTGCCGCGCGAACGTGCAGCACCATGTTGCCCGGATTCCCCGGCTCCGGTTCGATGGTGCTTGTTCCGTGATTTCCGAGCATGCGCCATTTGTTGGCTAGGGACGAAAAATCGCCTCCCTGGATGTGTTGCTGGCCGTTGCTCACCCTGATCACGCTCACGTCGTCCACGAGGCATTCGCCCGCATCGAGCATTCCGATCCGAAATTCGTTCCACTGCGTCTGGCCAAACGTCTGACCCGAATTCATCGTGTAGGTGACGGTCTGCCAGGACGTGCTCGCGGATTGATCGCTCGCGCCCCAGGCCGCGCCGTTCGAATTATCCGCGCGGGGATCGCGCAGTTCCAACGACGCCCCACCTCCGTCCGGTATATCCGACCAGGCGCCGCCAGTGAAATAGTGCACCTCGTCCGCGGGATTTCCGCTCGCGTCCCGCAGGACGATGCGGTCCCCGCTATTCGACAGCGAGCCCGACCAATTTCCAATGATACGCGTCGCCTGCTCAGGCCACTTCGTGGAGAGCGCCGCTGCATCTCTCGCGATGACGAGATAACCTCCACTCGAGAGCGTTGTACCGGCGGGAATGGTAAACCCGACGCCTCCGTCCAAACTCCACCCCCCCAGCGCGACAGATGCCGCACCCTTATTATAAAGCTCGATCCACTCCTCGACGTTCTCAGTGACCGGAGGTCCGCTGTTCGGTGCAAAATGATACATCACCTCGTTGATCACGATATCAGACTGCAGACTAAACGTATTCGCGCTCCCGAACGTCGCCGCGGTCGGCGCTAGAAAATCGACGCCACTTCGCGCCCGCACGGTGCTCTTCACCACCGCCGAATCCGCAAGTCCATTGCGGCTCGGCGTAAACAGGAAGAGCCGCTGGTCTTCACCCGGGCGAAATCCGAGCATCGATTGGTCGAGCACGAGGAATCCACCAGGCGCGAGGATTTGAGAAGGAAGCGTATATCCCCCAAGCGGATCGGCGCTGGATGCCAGCACGTAAGCTCCCACATCGACGGGAGAGGTACCTTTGTTTCGCAGTTCCACCTTCCAGACGCCATCGTTGGAGCCTCCGATTTCACTGATCTCAATCGGCAGCGAATCCGGCGGCGGGACAATCTCGCGACTCTGCAGGGATGCGCCCCACACGACATCCGGTGTGACAGGCGCATAGAGTTCGAGTTCATCGATGCACGCGCCGCTTCCGATACCATTCCCCGGAGTGATGACGCGAATCCCAGTGGCGTTTACCGGGGAAAACTCCAGCAGATGCCGCAGCGATGGCGATCCGATACTGGAATCGATCGAGATAGTTCCGATGGTCGTCCACGATGCATCCGGAGTCGCGCCGGTCGGATTTGCCACCGTTGTGTATTGGACCGTGTATGTTCCATCCGTGCGGTCGGCATACGTGCCCGTGTTATCCCGGCCCCATGCAATGCGCCCGATCAGGCGGGCGCTGGGAAACGAAATTCCCGCGAACGAATTCAAGGAATTCCCGATCCACGAATTCGGGTTGCCGTAAATTCCGTCGTTGAGATGCGGGATCGAATGCGCCGCATAGCCCGTGAGCACATCCTTGGCGAACGCGGTTCCTGTCAGTGCCAAATCCAGCGAGTTGTCCAGTGTTCCGCTCGTCGCCATCAGCTTGAACACCGGCGCGGGCGGCGTGATTGCCGGCCCGGCCTCGAGTTCGTCGATGCAGGCGCCGTCCGCGAAGCTGTTTCCCGGCACGGTAAGACGGATGCCTGTCGCATTCACCGGCGTGAACGTATAGGCGTGGCGCAAACTGTAGCTCGCCGGATAAGTAATCGTGCCAATGACCGCCCAACCCGTCGCTGGATTCCCTGTGGCAGCCGTTCCGGTGCCGGGACTTGCGACCTGCGTATATTCCAGCGTGTAAAGGCCTGCGCACCGATCGCTGAACGAGCCCGTATTGTCGCGGCCCCAAGCCACGGAACCGAGATTCACCGTCCCGCCGAAACTCACCCCACAAAACGAATTGAGCGAATTGCCAATCCAGGATGAAGAGTTGCCATACGTGCCATTATTGAGCCCCGCGATCGCGTGCGGTGCAGCCGGAATTGTGTCCTTGGCGAACGGGGTCGCTCCTGCCTGCCGCGAGTAGTCCGTCGCGAATATCACCCCTCCCGTCTGCACCAGCGTCAGCGCACCGCCTCCGCCTCCCGGCACGATGAGCTTTCCTGCCTGGTGCACCTCCACACTCATCGTATTGGAGCCGTTCACGAGGTAAGTCGCGGGAATGGGGATATCGACAAATGCCGCGTTTCCCGTCTCAGCCGACGCGGCCGTCGTTGCGGTAATCGCAATTCCGGGCATCTGCTGCCGCGCCACTTCCTGGCCGTTGAGATAGATTACCGCACCGTCGTCGAGCAGCGCGTGCAGGGTGAGTTGGGTAGCCGCAGGAATTCCCGTAAAGTTGAACTGCTTTTGAAAATAGTACGTCCCGGTCGGATGCGTGGCCGGAGACGCGAGCACCGTACCTACCGTGGCGGGAAGCACTGCGTCTTCGAACGCCAGTACCCCATTTCCCGATAGCCATCCGCCTGTTCCAGCCACATAGCTCGTCGACGACCAGCCTGTCGCAAGCCCGCCGCTCGTGTCGTTGAAAAGCCACGGATCTCCCGTTGCGAAAACGGTCTGAGGCGGGCCCAGTTGCAAAGCGTCGTTCGCCGTACCGGGTGATCCACCGCGCTGGCGCGACACCTCCCAATTCGCAGGCTCACTGCGTGCGAGATTCGGCTTGCGCCGCGCGAGCGACATTCCCGATCCATCCGCGCCCGCTGGCCACTCTCCACGATCATTGTAGCTCAGATTATCCATCACACGGCCACTCGCGTTTTTGAGTTCGAGCGATTCGCCGCTGTTATCCAGCGAGCCGGTCCATGGCCCGAGCGCATTAACACCGGGAAGCGCGGCCGGGTTCGCCGCGATGACAATGTAGCCACCGGCGAGAATGGTCGTGTTTGGCGGAAAAGCGAAATTCACACCACCTGTGATATGCCAGCCGGTGAGATCCATGTTGATCGCCATCTCGTTGCGGAACTCGATCCACTCCGTGTCAGCCGGCGTCGCCGGATGGTACATCACTTCGTTGAAGACGGTCGTGGTGTCCACGGCGCGCGCCGTGGCGAGGAGAACGCATGAGGCGAGCGTTGTCCTGAGTAAGCGGGAAGTTCTGTTCATGGGTGCAATTACGGAGAGATTCGCAGCAGAATCGAAGGATGCAACTGATCAGACGCCATCCCGTCGATTCCGGACATGGTGAACTTCTCGTCATCCCCCCTTCCCTTTCGACCATGTCCGTCTATTCGCGAGATGCGCGCCCAGCCTTGGGCGTACGGAGTCTTCGCCTCAAACCCAAATACTCCGGAAGGCAGGCGACGAACGTGCCCCCGCCGAACGCAAGCGGCCCCCACCACAGGATCCAAAATCCCTGCGAGGTGCTGAAAATAAACGTGAGCACCGTCACCACTGCTCCCGCAGCGAATACCACTCCGCTGAATACTGTTCGCTGCCGTAGTTCTCCGAGGCGACGCTCGTCTCTCTGCCGCCGCTCGATTTCGTCAGGGTCGGGTACGACCACCTGTGTGCCGCATTTTCCACACGCTGCGGGCAGGCCGATATCAATCCGGCGGGCCGCTATCGGCGTGCGGCATTGCGGGCAAAACATCGTAATCGGCTGCGAGCCAATTTTGCCGACAAGCTTTCCAACCGAGTACCAAAAATCCTGACGCTCGTCGCGCACGAGCCAGTTGTCCGCAATGACGCCGTTTTTGAGCGCCTCTCGGATGGTGGCGAGTTCCATCACGCGCGGTTCTCCGTTCACCGGTTTCACGATAAAGGCCATGGAATGCGGACGATCCTACGCAATTGCCGCAGGCGCGCGCACGAAAAAGCGCCCGGCGGCTGTTTTCACCGAATTGAAGCCCGCCGTTTCTTCATCCACGGTCCAACCCAATGGCTTCATCATAGATCGCCTCGAGCCGCTCGATGGCGCGTTCCTGCGAAAAATTCTCGCGTACGGATTTCGCAGCGGCGCGGCCCATATCGAGGAGATCGGCGGGATGTTCCGTGCAGCGAAAAAGCGCAGCCATCAATGCTTCGGAATCAGCCTCGCCGACGAGGAGCCCATTCTCGCCCGCAGTGACAGCTTCCGGAATGCCGCCGTGTCGCGTGGCGACGACAGGCAAACCGGTCGCCATGGCTTCGAGCATGGAGTTCGGCACTCCTTCCTGGTTTTGGTCGGCTGTCATCTCGCTGGGATGGAGGAAGACGTGGCTTTCCGCGTAGAGCTGTGCGAGGGCGGGCTGATCCAGGAATCCTCGTAACTCGACCGCATATTGCACTCCGAGGTCCCGGGCGAGCGCGACGATCTGTTCTTTCATCGGTCCATCTCCGGCGATGACGAAACGCGCGTTTGGATTGAAGCTGTGAAACTGCGCAAACGCCTGGAGCGCAGTTTTGAGGCCCTTCTTCGCGATGAGCCGGCAGGCTTGCACGAACTGCCAGCGCCCATCTTCAGGCGTCGTCCGTTCCGAAAACGGAAACGCATCCAGGGGAATGCCGGTCCGATTGAGCCGCATTTTCTCGCGTGAACAACCCCACGCCGCCAGCGCATCGAACAGCGACTCGGATCGAGCCAGCACCAGGGGAATGGTGCGAAGCAGGTCCCGCATCATGTCGTCGTAGCCGGCCTGATGCGGGCGCGACTGGATATCCATCCCGTGAAAACTCACGACGGTGGGCCGTTCCCATTGCTTGATAAAGGGTAGAAGATGCACGCCGGTGTGTCCGAAATACACGTGCATGAGATCCGCCGGCCGGCGCTCGAGGGCCTTGATGACGACCTGCAACTCGCCACGGTAATGGACCGGCTGCAGCCGCATGATGTACTTAAGCCAGAATCGCTTGATGAAGTTCTTTCGCGCGCGAGGCAGGAGCTCGATCTCGGAGAACGGATAACGCTGCTCCTCGATACGCTCGCGCGTGAGCACGAAGGTGGAAAAGCGCCGCAGCCCGGTAATCTGCCGGTAAATGTGCCGCATTTCGGGCTTGAGGAATGTGGTGCAGTAGCTGGCGACCGTCGGCATGTCTGCGTGCAGTAATCAGGAAGCAGCGTCGCGTCGCAAGCAAAGTAGGAGGTGCAGGAGACCGGGTCTCATCATTCACTCCGTGAAACAGGACGGCGCCCGGTCTTCCGGACGCCGCTGTGGTGGATTGCCCTTCGGCTGAAGATGCTGGCTACGATTTGCGCCGCCGGCGCCCTGCAAGCATTGCGAGGCCACCGAGGAGCAACGCGGCGCTCCCCGGCTCGGGAACCGCATTAAGGACGATGTCGTTCCCATCGCCACCAACGTAGGTGATCGAAAACTCCTGGCTGAAGATTCCCGATGTCGCCGTGAAGCTGGCTCCCTCGGTGAGCGGCGTGCCCAGATAGCTGAAGAGACCAGGCCCATTCACCGCGTCGGTCAGATTGTTCAGCACGATGGCGAAGGAATCACCGATCGAGGGCTGGTAACCGAGGGTGATTGAGAGAGGCGAGTTATTCGTAAGGTTGACGAGGCCGGTGACATTAATCTGGTCGTAGGATATCGCACTGCCGATCTGGAGCGAGTAGGTGCCGCCAGTGAAATTGATGTCCCTGGTGGACAGCATGCCGGATCCCCCAACACCGGGCGCCACGAAGGCGCCAGTGGGGAGAAACACATCGGACACACTGCCCGTGCCCGCAAGCGTCGCACCTGAGGAAACGCGGGTCGTGCTGCCGCTCAGCACTCCCGTCACCGACAGCGTACCAGCCGTGACGGACGTGTCGCCCGAGAACTCGTTGAAGCCGGAGAGCGTCCATGTGCCGCCGCCATTCTTCGTAAGCGCGGTCGTAGCGCCACCGCCGGTGATGTTCCCGTCGTAGGTTGCATCACTGGTGATGCTGACGGTGAGGTTGCTCGATGGCCCAAGAAGGACTCGCGCACCGTTGTCGCCACTCAGCCGCGCGATGGTTTCGCTCGTATTGAACGACTGCATATCGAGCACGCCCTCCGCGGTGATGTGAATGTTTGCCGTGTCCGCAATTTGGTTGTTGTTGCGAACGCGGACTGCGGCATTGCCGATACCGCCGCCGATCTGGAGACCGCCGATCCCGATGGAGTTCACCCCCGCGCCCTTAAACAGATCCAGGGTCCCCTGCGCCACCACCGTGAGGTCGGTGAAGGTGTTCGCGGTACTTCCGCCTTGAAGCACCATCACGCCGTCCCCGAGTTTCAAGATGCCGCCGGCGCTCGCGCCCGCGCCCGTGCTGTTACGAATCAAGGCCGACACTGCGAGATCGACGCCCTGCGGCCCATCGGCAACGTCGAAAGCCCTGGAGCCGTTCAGCTCGAGGAACGTTTCATTGTCGTTGTTGGTATTACCAAGTTGCGCAGCCTGGCTGATGGAGGAAGTGGCGACAACGTCGCTATTCAGGCGCACGATGTTGATCGTACCGGCGGCCGCATCGCCGTTGAGTTGGATACGCCCGCCTGTCATCGTCAACCCGCCGTTGACGACCAGCGTCGAATTGTTCGCGCCGAGGGTTACCTGGCCGAAGTCGTTCACGGTGAGCCTTCCGTTCACAATGACGGCGCCGCCTCCTGAATTAATCTGCAGGTTGTCCGCGCTGGCCGTGTTGCCACCGTTGACGGTAATATTATTCGCAGTGAGCGTGCCCGCCCCGGTCGCAATTCCTCCACCGTTGATCTCGATATTATTCACGGTCTCGCTAAAGCCGTTGAGCTGGAGCGCGAACGGCGAGCTGCCGGTGGCATCACCGTTGACCGTGAGGTTCGAGCCATCCGCGATCTGATTCGACGCAAGGAGGATCGTAGAGCCGCCATTGAGGGTGAGGTTGCCGCCGATGGCGTTGGTGCCTGGTGCTTTATTGAGACGAACGATGGGGAAATTCGACGCGGCGCCGTTGCCCAGAATGGTCACGTTGCCGGTATTACCGAGCAAGTCCGCTGCTCCGCCGCCGATGTTGAGTGTCGTGTTGCTCGGGTTCGTCCCGGCAGCAGCGCCGATCGACTGAACGTAATAGCCGCCACTGATCGGGCCGTTGAACGTCATCACGGCCTCGTTCGTGGCCGCCCCCGTCCGTGATTGGAAAAGTTGCAGCGTTGGCGTGCCGTTCATCACGTGCGGATTGCCCGCAGTGGCATTGAAGATGCCATCGACGCCGTCCCATCCCGCGATCGAGACTTCAACGCCGTTGTTGATGCTGAAACTTCCGAAGGCGATGTCATTGTCCTGCGGCCCTGTTCCGTTATCGAGGCTCAGCGTCGGCTGCCCGGCGAGTCCCGTGGAGTTGGCATTGAAGACGAGGTTATTGCCCTGGTTGAGCACGTCTGTCGCGGCCACCGCGGTCGGATTCGGCTCCCAACGTCCACCGTTGAAAAACACCGTGGCGCCGGCGGGCACCTGATTGATGGCGTTGTTCACGAGCAGCCCGTTATTCAGGTAGACGTTTCCGGTGAACGTGTTCGGCGCCACGCCCACGAAGCGCAGTGTGGCGGGGCCATTTTTCACGATGTTCAATGGGACTCCGTTATCGGCGACAACGGCGCCGATCTGGAGTTCACCAGAGTTGACTGTGGTTTGAAGCTCTCGAACACCTGCGCCAACGGTGAGAGTGCCGGAGCCGGCGGCCGAGAGGCCGATGAGTTGTGTATTCGCGACATGGATGATCGCGCCACGATCCACAGCGAGCGTGAATCCTCCGAGAGCCACCGTGCGCGTGGAACCATCCATTTTGATGGCACGCCAGTTCGCGTTGCCGGCGAGCGTGGTGGTCACGTTGGTGCCGGTAAATCGCATGATTTCATTTACTGCAGTCGCCGAGCGAGTCTGGCCCGCACCGGTGCCATCGGCAGGATCGGAGCGCATGGAGCCGTTGGTCACCTGGGCCAGACCAAGCGCCTGGCCAGCGTCGAGTGTGCTGCGATAGGCGAGGAATTCATTTCCGCCGTTGGTGACGTTTCCAAAAACGGCCCACGGGATGATATCGACATTTCCCGCAAGACCGTTGCCGAAGTTGTCGGCCATGCCGGTGACCTGGATGCGTGGATTGGTGGTGAGGTTGGTCGGGGCGCCAATCGTGCCGAACGTGCTGGCCACGCGAAGTTGCGAGCCAATCGCGCGAGTGGCGCCGACGTCGTTGATGACGAGCGGCGTGACATCGCTCTGCGTGTCCATCGCATAATTCAGCTCGGTGCTGCCGGGCGCGAGCGTGATGGTTCCAAGATTGCTCGTGCCTACCACACGCACGGTGCCCCCGCCGAGGGTCAACGGAATCCCTGCGATGCGGTTCGCATTCGCCCCTTGGGAAACGTTGTTGCTGAGCATCAAATTTCCCCCGCGAATGTCGATGGCCGTTGCTCCTGTGATTGAGCCCGCGCCACGGAGATCGATCCAGCCCTGCTGGATCAACACTTTGCCGGCGACATTGAGCACACCTTCCGAGGCGAGGACGGACGGGCCGCGCTTATCCAGCAGGCCATTGACCGTCCCGCCGCTGCGCAAAAGCGCGTTGCTTGAAGTGACGAGCACCAAATCCCCGGCGGCAGCGAGCCCCGAATTCACCGTCACCCAGTTCGAGTTATCACCCGTGAGCGTGAGGTAATTGTTGGCCGTGGCTGTGAGGCTGTTGATGCTGTAGATGCCCTGCGTGCCGAGGCCATAGTTATCCAGGCGGATGGCCGCGATTTCACCGAACTTGCCGTTGGCGTTTACGTTTACGTTGAAATCGCCGTTCTGGTAGTGCTGCAGTCGCAACCGCGCGCGACTCCCCTCGAGATTAATCGTGGGAACGGCGGTGTCCGTGCCGAGCCCGCCTGGCGAACGGATATCGACGGTGGCATTGTGACCGATATTAACGGTGCCTGTGAAATTGCTATAGCCGCCCGCAAATTGGACCCGTCCGTTCGTGTTGATGCCGGTGATATTAATGGTGCCGGTGCCGCTGACTGGCCCGCTGAACGCAAGAGACCGCGCGGTTTGGTTCGCGTCGCGATCGCGCAAGACAATATCCAGCTTTCCGTTGATGGTGACAGGCCCGCGGATGTGCCGGTCAGCACCCGCGAACGAAATCTGGTTGTCTCCCTGGAAGTCGAAGCTCTGCTGGACATCCGCATTGATGAGCAACCCCGTGCGCGGCCCCATGACAATTTTCTGCGAAGTGCTCTGCAGGCCGCCGAGCGCCGTGCCTAGGCTGACGCCATTCGCGAGCTTGAGGACTCCGCCGTCGACGTAAATGTCACCCGTGAAGAGTGGGAACGAATTGTCGATGGAAACACGCCCACCACCTGCGATGTGAAGATCGCCGCTGCCCATGAGCTGGCCAGAGCCGCCGAGTTGCGCAGTATCATTGATGAGGAGCTGGCCGTTCCCGGAATGCAGCGTGCCTCCCCCCGGACCCACGAGAAATTGCATGGATTGTACCCCTGCAGTGACTCCGTCATAGTCATTCAGGTCATAGTCGCCGCTCGCGACGGAAAACGTGCCGCCATTGAGGGTGATCAGGCGGTTGGCATTTACCAGTGAACCGCCGAGGGCGCCCGGTGTTCCAACCTGTCCCACCACCGAGAGTGTTCCCCCGTTGATATTGATTCCGCCGGTGAACGCGCTGCTTCCGAAGAGGCGCAATTCGCCCGCACCGGATTTGTTCAAGGAACCGCTGCCGGCACCGATGAGTGCATTGCTGATGTACATCGGACCCGCATTGCGGATGTTCAGCTCGGAGTTCGGAGTGGCGCCCGAAAGGAGACCGCCGCCGAGGTTGAACGGAGCAGGCGCCGACTCTCCGAAGACGGCCTGAATCAGACCGCCGGCTCCGAGCGTGATCGCGTTGGCACCCGTCTGCCAGCCCTTGAGGCCCTCGGCGATCTTCAGTGTTTCTCCTCCAACGGCGACAGTGTGGACGCTCTTGGCGTAACCATTGATATCGTACCCGAGGCGGCCGTGGTTACCTGCACCGGTCACGCCTATGGCGTGGCCGATATTCGTGTAGGCACTGAAAGCGCCGATTGGACCGCCGCCAGTCGCCCAGTCGTAGTCGCGGGTCGCCCACGATCCGATGATACCCGTCGCGTCGTTCGGCGTGCTGGTGGTGACGTTACCCGAGAAATTCACCGTCGCATTCGGACTGCGCGTAATGGCTCCGACGTTTAGACCAGCGCCGCCAGCCGCGTTGCCGCCTCCTGCGACAACATTCAGGCCATTCACGACCTGAGCCGGGCCGGCATTCACCAGGCTCCCGCCCGCGAGCGTCACCGACGACGCGCTGCCAAGTGCGTTCCCAGCGCTGTTCAACTGAAGCGTGCCACCATTGATGCGAACACCCCCGGTAAATGAGTCGTTGCCGAGAAGCGTCCAGGTCCCGCTGCCGTTCTTCACCAAGGCATCGCCGGTAGCACTGTTCGTGATGTTTCCTCTCACGTCACCAAATCCCGCACCCGTAAGCGTGAGCGTGCCGTTGCCGGAAATCTGATTCCGCAATGAGAGGTTGCCGGCCGTCGTGCGAATGGTCGCATTGCCTGCCAGCGTAATTGCCCCGGTGATCTGATTGTCACCGGTACTCTCGATCGCTCCGTGCAAGCTGTCCTGTCCACGTCCAGCGATGTTGAATGCCTCGGGCGTATTCAGCGAGCCGTCCAAAAGGACCGTCGCCCCGCCCCGAACCCTCGTGCCATTACCTGTCGTACCGAGCGAATTGTTCCCCTTGATCCGCAGGATGCCCGCCTGCACATCGACGGCTCCGGTGAAAGTGCCATCACCAAGGGACCATATTCCCGAGCCGATCTTCGTGACTCCGCCGTTCGTATTCACACCGAAGGTGATCGTGCCATCTCCACCGCCTCCCAGCGTGAGATCACCTGTGCCGGTGACCCCCGCCAGATTCTCGATGTTCAAATTGCTGCGTGTCAGCGGCGAGAGCCCCGCCACCGGGCCCGTCTGGGCCGCCGAGCTGGGGATCGGATAGAGGTTCGACGCGATGGTCGCACCGCTGTCGATCGTCACGGGACCTGTGAGCCGGTTCGCGCCAGCTTCACTGACGAGCGCTCCCAGTTCAAGCACGCCACCGCTTCGTGGCACATCCGCGCCCGGACCACTGACGGTAACCGCGTTCGCGAGCGTCCAGCCCCCATCCAGTTTCAACGTGCCACCGTTGTTCACATCCAGGGCAGCGCTGCCCAGCGCGGTGTTCCCACGAACGAGGAGGTTTCCGTTGTTCACCGTGACCGGCCCGGTAATGTCGCTCGGCATCCAGTTTTGAATCGCGAGAGAACCGTCGCCCTCCTTGGTGAAGCCGCCATTTCGCAACCGGATATTCAGCGTGTAGAAAATGTCGTCGGTCACGGAGATCGTCCGGACGCCACCGTTGAAATCGATGGCGTTGGCCGCATGCTCGCGGCCGCCACCGCCGGACGTGATGCCTTTCTGGCGATCGGTATTTGTGAAATTGAGCGGGTCACCCGCGATGCTCATGCTGCCACCGAGCTTCAGCACGGCACCTGCGCTCGGCGTAAAGTAATCCGCATTGCCGAGAATGAGGTTCTGGCCATTGATGGTCATGCCTCCAGCGCCGACTTCGAGAGTGCTGACGGCACCCGCGAAGTTATTCGCAACGGTGAACTCCTGGGCGCCGGAGAGCAAATTGACGGTACCGGCCTTGAACGTGCCGCCGCTATTATAATTCAGCGTGCCGCCGGACATTTCGTAGGTGTCCACCTGGATAGTTCCGCTGCCCGTGTTGAACTGGCCGTTGAGCTGCCGGAGCGTGCCGAACTTCTCGTTCACGAAATTGCCCGACTGATTGAGTGTGCCGAACATCAATGTGACGTTCGCGTTGTCGGCGATTTGGTTGTTGCCGGATGTGGTATTCGCAAAAGCAGTCGCGATCGAATTTCCCGTCCACTGGTTCGCGAAGAGATTGTTCGGGCTGACAGCATTCGCGCCCGTGACGGCGTTGGCGCCAGCGATGTTCACGTTCGACGCCTTGTCCTGGATGGCTCCCGGGCCCCACGCGAGCAGGCCGCCATTGATGACCACGTCCCCGGTTACAGCAGTGACGCCGTTCGCCTTGTCGAGACGCAACGTCACATCGCCATTTCCCGAAGTCCGGATGAGATTGATCGCCCCGGTATAAGTATTCGCCACATTGTCCGCGCCACCGTTGCCAAGTTGAACGACTCCTTGTGTATCACCGGTAGCCTCCACGTTGAAAGCGGAACCCGTGACATTTCCGCCAAGGATGAGAACCGTACCGGCACTGCGGAATGTTCCGGTTTGAAAAGTTGGCCTGCCATTGAACGTGGCTCCGGTGAAAAGGAAGTCGGAGGCGGACGCACTGGAGACTGCGGCGGAGATCTGCCCGTTACCGAAGCTGCCGAATCCAATGTAGGGCGTGCCGTTCGTCGTGAGAGTGCCGAGGCGGAAAGTGACATTTCCGCCGACGCTCGCATCGTTGCCCTCGCCGTTGTCGTCTGAAAGGAGGCCACCGCTCGAATTGAAGATCATGTTATTGCCCCAATTCACGATCGAGTTGTTGCCGCCGTTGGACGTCGCCATGCCCAAGGCATTGAAGGTCCCTGCCGCAACGGGCTGGTTGATATCGAATGCGCCGCCCTGAATGGTAATCACGTTACCGTTCAAATACTCCGGGCGGAATGCCTCGACGCGGCCCTGGTTGATGACCAGGCCGCCCGTAAACGTGTTCGTGTGCGTGGCTGCGATCACAGCGCCAATCGCACCAGCACCCGCACCCACACCGAAATTCTGGTTGGTCAGGCGAAGCAAGCCGCCGCCGTTCTTCACGAGCGTCACCTGGCCGCCAAAGGTGTTATCCTGGACGATGGCGTTGATATCCAGTTGGTTGGCGTTCGTAATATAAAGCGGAGACTGCGTGGCAGCAAAGCCCGCCGTGAGTCCGGTGCCGACGGTGTTTACGCCGGTGATTCCCGCAGTTTGCGAAGCGACAATGATCCCGCCTAACTCCACCGAGAGGAGGTTGCCGGCGGTCGCGATCGATTGATTTGCCGCGCTGAATTGAAGATTGAGCGAACCAATACTACGCGCGCCACTCAGCGTTTGCCCGGTGGCACCGTTTAGTTTGACGTTGAGTCCGGAGACCCACGCGGCCTCCACGGCATTCAGCCCGGCGCCGTAGTCAGCGTTCACCCATCCCACAACCCCGATGGTCGCGCCACCCGCGGCCGCCGCATCGTACCGCGCCCATTCATTCCCGGCTGTCACGTTTGCCCCCATAAAGCCGGACGTCGCCGCACCCGGGATTACGATGCGGGTCGAGTCGGCACCAGTACTCCCGAGGCTGGTACCGGTGAAATTGACGGCGCTATTGGCGTTGAAAATGGGGGCTGTGGAACCCAGCGTGAGCACCGCCGGCGTGCCAAGCACACCGTTCTTTACGATGTCAAACGTCGCACGGCCCGTGATGGTGATGTCGCCCGTGGTCTCCTCCACCGTCGTCGCATTCTGCGTCGTGAGCCGGATCGTACCATCGCCAAGCATCGTAATCGGACTCGAATCGTTCAGCCGATTCCCGTTCGTAGCAGCCGTTACACTGTTACCGATATTCCCGAAATTGTTGTTCAGGTTCAGCACGGCGCCCGAACTTGAATTGCTCGCGCTGTTGTTGTTCATCCCGCTGTTGATGGTCAGGGGGGACGCAATGAAGCCGTTCGCCCCGAAAAGACGCGTCTCGTTCGCACGCAGCGTGAGGTTGTCCACCGCGATGGCTCCGGAGAACTGCACGATGCCGTTTCGTCCCTGGCGGGTCAGGCTGTCGCCAGCGACATTCATGATGATATCGCCGTTGATTTCAAAAATCCCGCTGCCGGCGTTAAGATCAATGATCGGCGACACGGGTGTCAGCCCGCTGCTGCTGAGGGTGGTCGTGCCGCCGAAACGCAGGCCGTAGCTGTTGCCGTTCGTGACGTACAGGCGGTTCGAGCCAATGAGCAGGTTCCCCATTTGGATCACGTTGCCCGTGCTGCCGGCGATATTCGAGTTTTGCACGAAGCCGGCTGTCGTCCCCGACGCCGCGCCGTTCGAAAGCGGCGAACCCGTGGTGACCACCATTCGCTGCACGCCGCCCGGTTCAGTCCCGGTGATCGACACGTTGTTCAAGTGCGGGAGGTTTGTGTTGACGTTAAAGCTGCTGATCAGATTCGAGGCATCCAGAATCGCTCCGCCGGCATCGCGCAGGTCCGCCGTGGCATCGAAGCCCCGCAATTCAATTTGCGCGTTGTTCCCGATACCGTTCCCGCTGAACGCGTTTACCGCGGCCGGCACGCTCAGTGCATTGTCGCGAGTGTTCAACTCGAGCGCAGTGATGCCATGGATTACAAAGGTTCCGCTGAACGTCGAATTGACGTCCGAGCGCTGGAAGACGAGCCGGCTGTTGCCCGCATTGGCCGTCCCGCCAATGAGATCGATCGTGCCGCTGCCCACCATCTGCGCATCCATGCGCGGCAGGCGGCCACTGCTCTGCGGATTAAAACCGTCGCGCACAAGAATGGTACCGCCATTCAGCGTGAGGACGCTTGCCGCGCCGCTGCGCGTGCCGATGTTGTGCTCGTTGCCGTTGATTGCCAGCACGCCACCCGGATTGAGTGTCAGATTGTTGTCCAGGATTCCCTGCGTCCCGGTCTCAACCACCAGTCTTCCACCGCTGTTGATTGTGATCGGCGTCGCCGCAGTGAATGCGCTGACCCTGCTGTTTCCCACGTTTCCCTGCACGCGGCTGAGCCGCAGCAGCCCGCCATTCACAAATACACCGCCGGTGAGATCGAGATTGTAGTCCTGTGAAGTAATCTGCAGCGCCCCGTTGCCTGTCTTCGTCAACGAGGAACCCGTCGTCGCGCTAATCTGAGAGGCATCATCCAGCGTGAAGTGCTGGAAGCCCGCGGCGATGTTGATTCCACCTCCACCCGCACCTAGAACGAAGTTTTTCGTCGTGCTATCCGGGTTGAAGCTGTTTCCAGCCACCTTGAATGTCCCGCCGTTCGTCATCGTGACGTTGCGCGCATTCTGGCCAAGCGGGAACAGATCGCTGCGATTGATCGCCGCCGGCTGCCCGAAACCCAACGTCAGCAAGGTCGACCCCACGCCATCGACGGTGACGTTGCCCGTGAAAGAATTGAGCAGGTTTGAAAGGTAAAGGGTGCCACCGCCGGAGAGCGAAAGCCCGGCCGTGCCCGAGATTTGCGAGTTAATCGTCGCAACGGCGCCCGCGCCCACGCTGACGATGCCCGTGGTATTCGTCAGCACGTTTCCGTCGCCACGCGCCCCAAGCGAAGCGTTCGTGTTGAACGTCAGCCGATTGACCGTCTGATTCGCCTCGAGCTGGATCGGCCCCGTGATGCCACTGCCAAAGATGACGTCGTCGGTCGTGAGCGGAAGTGTATCCAGACTCCAGTTCAGCGCACCAAGCCACGACTGTCCATCGCCAGGAGTTCCCCCAGACGCACCCTCGAATGTGGCAGCGGCATTTCCCTGGGTGGCGCCGATGGCAAGCATCGCCGCAAATGCGGAAATTCCTGAGAGCAAACGCGGAGCGCGAATACGGGTTGTGAGGGGTTGAACTAGGCGGATTTGGACGGCATTCATGGTTCTAGTGATGCACAAGGTTTGAACCAAACTGCAGACGCCCGGCCTGTACAAGCACGCAGTTCTGGTTCGAGATGTAGGTAGAGAGCGAGGAATGCTTAACCAACACTAGGGTTTCCCGGTGTCAACGCCGCAATTAACGTTTCGCAATCGGCGTTCTCCGCAGCGGGCGCAGTCCCAAAAAGTGAAAAAAAGAAGGCAACGATCGCCTCTTGTTTCACATCTACTTGGGCCTTCGCCCTTTCGAGCCCCCTGCATCGCACAATGCGTATCGAAGCACCCGTCGAGAGGGCGCACATCTGTAGTGGAGGCTTACTCCCAGATCGGGCGCCAGCCTAATCGACGATGGATTTCTGCGTAGAAAATCGCACGCGAGCGGCGGTCGCGAAGTTTGCAACTCGCTCCGCATTTGCAGTCGACATTTCGAATTATTTTTGTTACACAAATAACCCATGAAGAGGTTACTAATTGCATCCTTTATGGGCACCCCAGCACTGAAGTCGTCAGGACTCCTTTCCTGGGAGCGCAATGTCGGATTTCGCCTTGTGACCACGACGACAGCAGCGCATCGCAATTCGCGCGGCGGAACTCATGGCAAGGTAGCCAACAACTTCAGTCGGTTGGACGATATCGAGGAAAAGCGCGCCGGAGGTCTCCTTGATGGGGGCCCTGTGGATTGCACGATGGATGATCGTGGCACGCTGGACCGATTCGCCGGTCGCCACTCTCATGCACCCAAATCTCAACCTCAACCACCCAAACATCAACGTTCTGCACCCCGCATACACCCTAACATCAACCTTCTGCACCTCCGATGCACCTTTTTGTCAACCTCGTGCACCTTTTCCTCACCCCCCGCACTCAGTGCCCACGTCCGCGCGTGGCGGGCGGGTATGCGGAGCTTTGCAGGGGATACGAAAACCAACGAAAGCCGGGCGGGATCCATACGCGTACCATACGAAAACCATACGCTCACCATACCCTTCGAATAGCGCCAGAATGAGGCAGCTTGGCCACAAAATCAGAGAAGCACGATCGTCGAGCGGGGTATCATTCGGCGAAAAAAACGCAAAACCATACGAAATCGAACCCGAACATCCTGCAAAAGTCTGGAAGTCTGGCCGTGAAAGCGAATCAGATTCACGACCTCGTCCAATCAATTTGCCGTCCGTCTTCGGCATTACGACTTTGCCCGGAATAACTTCAACAAATCCTACAACACAGATTGCTTACTTGATGAGCTTTTCGGCAAAATTCGCCTGTATCGCGGCGTTTCCAGGCTACACACTCCATTAACCTCTCCTAAACCATGCATCGGCTCTCCTCGCTCGTCCTCTCGTTTCTCCTTGCCGCCATCACTCCATTTGCCTGCGCCTCCGGCGACAGCGTCGTGGTGGTCAACGAAATCCACTACAATCCCACGAACCCGGCGCTCGAATTCGTCGAGTTGCATAATCAGCTCTCCGTGAATGTCGATATGTCGGGCTGGCGCTTCGATGGTGGCATCACGTATGGCTTTCCGGAAGGCACTGTCATCCCGGCACGCGGCTATCTCGTCGTTGCAAAGGACCCGTCAGCACTCCAGGCAGCGACGGGCTTCGCCGGCGCGCTCGGGCCGTTCGAAGGCACGTTCTCCAACGACGGCGAAACTCTAAAATTGTGGAACAACAACTCGGCGCTGCGTACGCGGCCCAATCCCCCGCCATCGCCGGTCGCCACTGACATCTGGAGCGTGGACATCCAGGGCGACGGTGCGGGTGGCGCGTTCGGGCAGGTGGTGCCCACGGCGATGAGCGGTGTCGAGGGAATCAGTGGCATGGGCAACGTATGGAATACGCTCACGGTGGCCGGCCATTCCGGCACCACTGCGAATCCGGCGATCGCGGTGCTCAAGGACAGCACCGGCGCGAACACCCCTCTCTCGTTCGCCATCACGGGATCGGTGAGCGGTTTCAGCTACGCGGTCTCGAACGGCAATGCCCTGTCCGTGGACTACCTATTCCTCGCCGCCGGCAATAGCGCTTCGAGCATCACGTGGCGCCTCTCCGGCGTGCCTACGGGAAAGACTTACTCGATGTGGTTCTACAGCGGCTTTCTCCGGCAGATGCGAGTGAAGGTCGACGTGAACGGCAACGGCATACTCACGGACGACGCCGCGGTTCTCATCCCGGCAAATAGCGCGGTGCTCGTAAGCGGCATCGTGCCGCAGGCAAACGGGCGCATCGACGGCAATGGCGACACACCCGGGGGCGAAGTGAACTGGGCGGGCTTCCAACTCTTCGTGCCCGCCACCGGCAACCCTCCGCCGTTTGATCCCGGTGCATACAACTCGAACCTCGAGAAACGCCGCCTCATGGAAGAGGTGACTTACAAAGACGGCGGCGCTTGGCCGGTCGGCCCCGACGGCTCGGGCTACACGCTCGCCAAGATCGATGAGCAAGGAGGCTCGCAGCCATCGAACTGGACCACCTCTGCCGAAATCAACGGATCTCCAGGCCGGCGGAATTTCGCGCAGCCCGGCGGGCTGGCCACCACCGCACTCGATACCTCGGGAAACAATCGTAATGCAACAAACGTGACCGGCGTTGTGAAAACAACCGGCGGCGGCGGTTACGAGGGCGAGGCGTATTACTTCGACGGCGCGGGCGTCGTCGATGTGCCCATCAATATCACCCCGGCGACAGCCCCAAGCGCAACCATCGGCGCATGGGTGCAGACCTCTGCCATCATCGCCCCCGCACGCCACGAATTCGTCTCGTCCGATAACGGTGGCTACGACCGTGCGCTGACGATCGATACGCGCAGTGGCACGGCCTCCGACACCGGGATCGCGCGCTATTCGGCCTTTGGCGGAGCAAGCACCGGCGTGATACAAGGCATGAACGCCACTACTGCGGACGGCTGGGTCTTCGTCTGCGCGGCGTTCGACGCCGCCACGACGCAGACGCGTCTCTACGTGAATGGCAATGTTTACACGGGAGGGCTTACCCACAACGCGAGTCAGACATTCCTGCGCATCGGAGCGCACCCCCAAAACAGCGAGTTCTTCCGTGGGAAGATCGACAACGTCTTTGTATTCAACCGCGCCCTCACCGCCGCCGAGATCTCGGGAATTCGTACCGGCGGCGCAGCAGCGATCAAAGCGCCGGCACTGGTCTCAAACCTTCTGGGTCTCTACGAGTTCGAGGACACCAACAGCCTTCCGCCTTCCGCCGTACCAACGGTCGCTCTGAATGAAATCGCGGGAGCGAGCGACGGCACCTTCCGCGTGGAGCTGTACAACTACGGCGGCGGTCCGGTGACGCTCGACGGCTGGCAACTCGTCAATGGCGACACCGGTGCGGCGTACGTCTTCCCGCCTTCTTCGATCACGAATGGTGCTTACCTGGTGCTCGACGAAGCCACCCTTGGCTTCCACCCGCTGAACAATGCGCGTCTCTTTCTTCGCACGCCTACGCGCATGGCGGACGCCGCGAAGGTCGCCAATACGGAGCGCGCCCGTGATGTGGCCGGCACCGGGCGCTGGCTTCGTCCAGACGCGCCGACCTTCGGCTCCGCAAACACGTTTTCCATTCCGAGCGACATCGTAATCAATGAGATCTTCCACACCGCGTTCGACGGTTCACCGGAGCAGTGGATCGAACTTAAGAATCGCGGTGGCTCCACGATCGACATCGGCGGCTGGAAGCTCGCGGAGGGCATTAGCTACACTTTCCCAGCCGGCACCACCATCGGTGCAGGGCAGTATCTCGTGATCGCAAGCGATGCCGCCGCGCTGCTCGCGAAGTATCCCGGCCGCGCAATCATCGGCAACTTCAGCGGCGGTCTCGGCGATAGCGACGATATCCGGCTCGAGGACACGCTCGGCAATCCCGCCGATGAAGTCGAATACTTCAGCGACGGGCGTTGGCCGGTTTACTCCGACCGCGGTGGCGCGAGCATCGAGCTTCGTGATGCGCGCGCTGATAATTCGCAGCCCGAGGCGTGGGCTGCGAGCAGCACCGCGGCGCTCGGCTCGTGGCAGACGATTACTTACAGCGGCGTGGCAACGGACGATGGCATCGGCAACGATGCTTTCCGTGATTTCATGCTGGGACTGCTCGAGACAGGAGAGGTGCTCATCGATGACGTGAGCGTTCGGGAAAATCCGACGGGCACGAATGTGGAGTTCATCCAGAACGGCACCTTTGAGGGCGACGCCGTCGGAACCGTGCCGCTGAAATGGCGCTGCATCGGCAATCACGGACAGGGCCGCAGCGTGGTGATCACGGACCCGGACAACGCCTCGAACAAGTGCCTGCGCGTCGTTGCAACCGGCAATACCGAGGACAAGAGCAACCGGATCGAAACCACATTCTTCACGGGCCGGCAGGTCACTGTGGGAAACACGTATCAGATCTCTTTCCGTGCACGCTGGATGGCTGGCTCGAACCAGGTGAACTCCCGCCTATATTTCAACTATCTCCAGCGTACGACGCTGCTGAACGTAGGTAATCAATGGGGCACGCCCGGCCTGGTGAATTCGGCAGCCATCGCCAATATCGGCCCTGCGGTCACCGCCCTCTCGCACTCACCGGTTGTCCCTGCCTCAAATACGCCGGTCACTGTTACTGCGCGCATCTCCGATCCCGATGGCATTTCCGGCGCATCGCTCTTCTACCGCGTCGCCACCGGCGTCTGGCAAAACATCGCAATGACTCTCGGCGCCGATGGCAATCACTCCGCGACGATCCCCGGCCAGAATCAGGGCTCACTCGTGCAGTTCTACATTCACGCCACCGATGGCGTGGCAGGTGTCGCGGATTTTCCGCCCGGCGGCACGACTGGCGGCGCGTTCTATCGCGTGAGCAATGGTGACGCGGATGCCAGCGGACTGCGCGGCAACCTGCGCGTCCTCATCGCGCCGGAGAGCGAAACGCTGCTCTTCACCAATACGAACCGTATGAGCAACGACTCGTTTGCCGGCACTGTAATCGAGGACGAGCGCATTCCGTACTACGGCTGCCGAGTGCGACTGAAGGGCAGCGCGTTCGGGCGCTACAACTCCACGGAGTTTGGATACAGCCTCGATTTTCCCGTGGAGAAGCCGTTCCGCGGCGTGCACACCGCTGTGAGCATCGAGCGGGCAGGCAACATGAAGGAGATCGTCGCCAAGCACATCCTCAATCGCGCCGGCGGCGGCTACTGGAGTCAGTTCGACGACGTGGCGCGCGTCAACGGCCCGGGCGTTGCTGCGCCCGCGCTCATCGCGGCGAGTCGCACGACGAATGTCTTCTTGAAGAGTCTTTTCCCGGACGAATCAAACGGCACCGTTTTTAACCACGAGTTGCTCTACCAGCCGAACGGCACCGTCGTCCCCGCGGATCCCGAGAGCCTGAAACTCAACAATCCCTACAATCACACGCGTGGCGGCTACGACCTCCGCGACCGGGGCACGGACAAGGAGGCATATCGCTGGGGCTGGCAAATCCGCAACAAGCGCCGCGACGATAATTATTCCGGGATTGTCCGCCTCAACCGCGCTTTTGCGCTCACTGGCACGGCGTTCGCAGACGAGATCACCGCCACTGTCGATATCGATCAATGGATGCGCACGTGGGCGATCATGGGCCTCTACGGAAACGACGATCAGTATGGCCGTCTCTTCGCCCACAACTGGCGCATTTACCAACGCCCGACCGACGGACGCCTCATCGCCCTGCCGTGGGATCTCGATCGCTCATTCCAGCTCGGATCGGGTGATTCGCTGTTCCCCTATCAGGCGGACTCGCTCGGCAACTTCCAGAATATCCGCAATCTCTTCGGCGTTGTCGCGTTCAAGCGGCAGTTCGACAGCCACGTCCTCGACATGGTGAATACCACGATCAATCCGACGTACCTGACACCCTGGGTCACCCATCTCACGGCGGTCACCGGGGAGACGACGGAGTTGTCCGGAATCCCCGGCTACGTGGCATCGCGCAGCGCCTACGCTCTATCCACGCTCCCGCCCGTCGTCCCCTTCGCCATTACAACCAATGGTGGCGCGGATTTTACCACCGCCGCAAACAGCGTGACGCTCGACGGCACAGGCTGGAGCGACGTGTATACCATCACGCGCAGTGGCCAGCCGACGCCGCTTGCCATCACGTGGATCGCCAGCACGACGTGGCGCGTTACCATTCCTCTCGTTGCCGGGGATAACGTCATCGCGCTCGTTGCCAATGATCAACATGGCACCGTCACGGGCACCGATACGATTACTGTGAACAGCAGTACGACGAACATACCTGCAAGCGCCGCGAATATCGTCATCAGCGAGATCCACTATCATCCCTCGAACCCGAGCGCCCCGGAATTTGCCGCTGGTTACACGGACGCGGATGACTTCCAGTTTATCGAGTTGCACAATATCGCTGCAGCGGCGGTGGAACTGGCGGGCAGCGCGTTTACACAAGGGCTCACGTATAATTTCACTTCGAGCACGGTCATACCAGCCGGCGGCGCGATCGTACTCGCCCGCAACGCGGCGGCTTTCCAGATGCGTTACGGCATCGCGCCTGCGGGGACTTATATTGGGCGCCTCAGTCACAGCGATGAGACCGTGTCACTTCTCGGCGCCACGAGCGGTGTCATCCAGACTTTCCGTTATGAAGACAAGGATCCGTGGCCGTCGAGCGCAGATGGAGCGGGTTATTCGCTGCAACTCATCCGCCCAAAGACGAATCCCGATCCTGCGAGCGCGGAACATTGGACCAGCAGCGCCGCGATCGGAGGAAGTCCGGGCACCGTCGAGAACACCACGTACACCGCATGGCTCGCGCTTTACCCCGCACTCACGCTCACCGACGAACTCGATGACGAAGACCACGACGGAATCCCCAACGCGCTCGAGTACGCGATGCGCACCAGTCCGCTCGTTTCAAACAACACTTCGATCGCCGCAAAGCTCGAACAGGTCGAGGTGCTCGGCATCGCCGGCAACTACTTCACATTCAGTTTCCGCCGCCACATCGGTGCCACCGAGGTTGAATGGACGCCACAGCTTTCGACAAATCTCGGCGGATGGCAGGCTTCGGGCCTTACGCTTCTTCGCAGCGTGAATAACGCTGACGGCACCGAAACGGTCACTTATCGCAGCACCGATCCGGCCCCTTCTCCACGGGCGTTCGGGCGACTACAGACGATCATGCCTTAGCATCATCCCCTTTCACATCGTGCCAGAGCGACGGCGCAATGCTTGTAGCTCGGCTGGCGCGAATGGGGATCGAACGACGGAAATGTCAGGCGGTTCACTTCGCAGTAGTGCATCGGAATGAAGATCTGACCCGGTTGCACAATCTGCGTGACAACGCTTGCGGCGCGAATCGTTGCGCGTCGGGAGCGAATCTCGACTTCGTCGCCCGCGCAGATGCCGAGACGCTGCGCATCTTCCGGGTTTATCTCGGCGTGACAGCGAGTCGGCGCGAGCGCCCGCAATACGTCGCTCTTGTCAGTACGCGACCCTGTGTGCCATTGCGCAGAACTGCCGCGCCCCGTGAGTAGCACGAAGCGAAACTCGTCGTCCGTAGGCTCTGCAACTTCGCGCGGTTCATCGAAGAGAATGCGAGCCTTTCCGTCCGCCGTAAAAAACCGTCCGTCCTCAAACAAACGCCGCTCGCTCGTCTCGAGATCTGCCGCTCTACGCGCGTCATCTTCTTTCGTCCAGGGCCACTGGATACCTCCCGCTTCGTCGATGTGCTCGAAGCCGCGAATGCCAGTGATGTCGCATGGCTGACCTTGCGAGATCTCCCGGAGCAGCCCGAATACGGCCTCGGGCGAACTCCACGCACTGAACATTTCGCCGCAGCCCCAGTATTCCGCGATGAGCCGGAAGATGTGGAAATCTGCCAGCGCGATACCCGGGGCGCGGCACACTTTTTTCACGAGGCCGAACCGTCGCTCGCTGTTGATGAGCGTGCCTTCCTTCTCTCCCCAGCCCGCCGCCGGAAGAAAAAGGTGTGCCCGCCTCGCCGTCTCTGTGGTCGTGTACATGTCCTGCACGACAAGAAGCTCGAGCTTCTTCACCACGTCATTGAATCCGCTTTGGTGAATCCACGAATGCGAGCTGTTCGTTGCGATGACCCAAAGCGCCTTGATCTTGTCTTCATCGATGCCCTGCACGATTTGATCATAAGTCATGCTAGGCGAGCCGGGGATCACGCGTTCCTCCAAGCCCAACACCTTCGCCACCTTTGCACGATGACCGGCGTCCAGAAAATCATGCCCGCCGATCAGGTTCGTAACGTTGGCGAAAAGCCGGGACCCCATCGCGTTGCACTGTCCGGTGATGCTGTTCGCCCCGGTGCCGGGTTTGCCGATTTGGCCGGTGATGAGCGCGAGAGCGATGATCGCCTGCGCTGTTCGCGTGCTTTCGTGGCTTTGATTCACTCCCATCGTCCACCACCACGAGACACGTTTCCGCCTTTCGCCAACAAGCTGCGCGAAATGCCACAACTCATCGACCGTTAATCCTGTCGCGGCGCAAACGCGCTCAGTTGTAAACGCGCGTACGAATTCCGAGAACTCGTCGTAGCCACTCACATTGGCGGCAATAAAATCGCGATCGATCCAGCCGCTGCTGATCAAGATATTCGCCAATCCGTAGAGCAATGTCAGATCGCTCTTTGGTAATATGGCGAAGTGTCGTGTGGCCGCCATCGCTGTCTCCGTCCGGCGCGGATCGACAACGATGATTTCTGGGTTGCGGCGATTTCGGAGCACGCGCTGCCACATGATCGGGTGCGCGATGCACGGGTTTGCGCCTATGAAAACGAGCACGTCGGATTCCTCGAAGTCCGCATAAGTAAATGGCGGTGCGTCGAAACCGAACGACTGCTTATACGCCACCGCTGAAGTCGCCATGCATTGCCGCGTGTTGCTGTCGCAGTGCAAACCGCCCATGCCGAACTTGAAGAGCGCTCCGAGCAATGCCATTTCCTCCGTGCAAATCTGGCCAGTGGATAGAAACGCCACGCTGTGCGGGCCGAACTTCGACTGCACAGATTTCATGCGCTCGCAAAAGGTTGTCATCGCCGCATGCCAGTCCACAGGCACGCCGCCCAGTAACGGAGTTGTGCCGCGATCTGGCGCGGCAAGTGGCGTCAGCGCCTCCCATCCTTTCGGGCAGGCAGTACCGAGGTTCACCGGGTATCGCGCCTCGGGCGATAAGTTCACCGCCTCCCCTTCCCGGAGATGGATTTTCAATCCGCAACCAGTTGAGCAAAAGCCGCAGACCATGGTAGTCGTCGCGTCGGGTGCCAGCGCCGAAGGCACCTGACCGAGTCCGAATTTCCCCGGCTCACGCACCAGATCCTGCGTGAGTGGCCCGTCGAAATTCCGGAACTGAACGGGGAGTTTCATGGATTGAGTGTCGTGTCTAACGGCGCGGGCAAGAGTCGCCGACGTAGGAAGGCAACGATCCACCTCTTCTCATTCTGTGCATCGACCTGCAGACTCATCGCGCATTCCCCCCGGGCATCCGCGGTGCGCACGCGGCGGCGAAGAATTCGTACCGCTCCGCGATCACTGCGACGAGTGACAACACGGCGGCGGCAATTGCAGGCCAGCGCAACGGGGTGATCCAAGCGCACACCGCACATGCTGCGCCGAGCAGCAGTGCGACGAGGCGAAGATCGTTGGCAACGCAAAGCAGCTTCTTCGCGACCAGGGCACATCGATGAGCAGGATGAGCATCATCTTCAAGCGCACGCCGGCGAACATCCGTTTCCCATCCGGCCATCGACCAGTGCACGATGATCGCGAGTCCGAGAATCGATGGAGAACCCAACGCTATCGCAAGGGCATGCAGTCCAAGTACGATCACGGTGCCCAGGAATCTTCCGAACGTGAGCCCCGCGTCCCACCATGGGCGTCGTGTATCTATGTAAATCATTGCAGAGCACCCGACCGCCACCAAGGCCATGCCCACGGTTGCGAATCCGATCGCCAGCGCGCAACTCTTGCCGAAGAAAGTCGCCAAACCGAACGCACCACCCACGCCCGCAAGGATTCCGAAGGCCAGAATTTCCCTGCTCATCCAGGACCTTCTCAGGCCGAGAAAAAATCGCCACGCTCCGAGTGGCCGGCCGAGATGAAGCACGCTGACCGCGAGGCCGGCATGCAACAGGATTGTTGCAGCATAAACCAGCGGCGCAGACACCAGAGCGGCCGCATACGTGCCTGCCGCAGCCTGCGTAAGAACCAGCATGAGGATGAGAGGCCAGTGAGCGTGCTCCAGCCTCAGATCTTTCGCATCGGCCGGCCGTGCGTTTACGGGCACCGAATTCGACGTGTGATAACTCGTCGTCGGGCGCGTGTAACTCTTCTCGAACGTACCCGGCAACATATGCCCGCTGCTAACCGGGGACTTCTTAACAACCTCAATTCGGATCGCCTCGTTCGGACATGCTTGAACACAAGCCGGCGGCTCTCCTGCAACTAGCCGGCCGTGACACATGTCGCACTTTCGGACAATGCCGCGCGTCGCAGAGTATTTCGGCACGTCATACGGGCATTTAAGGACGCAGTACTGGCATCCAATGCATTGATCGTCGAGATGCCGAACGATGCCTGTCGCCTCGTCCTTCTCATAGGCCAGGACCGGGCAGCCATTGGCGCACGCGGGATCCTCGCAATGGTGGCACGCCGTTGTCACGGTTTGCTGCCACGGTTCTCGCCGCGTGCCGCCTTGCAACAAGCCGACGCTGCGCCAGAGTTCACCGTCGTCGAGCCCGTTGAGAGAATGGCAGGCACTGACGCACGCTTTGCACCCCGTGCAGGCATCGAGGTCTACGGCAAAGGCATACTGTTCATCGGACTGCGGTGCATTGAGGGGGATTAGATCGCGATAGTACTTCTCCTGCGCAGGAATGTGATCTTGCTCGTGCTTCCACGCGAAGCGCTCCACCGCCGTCAAGTTGCGTTGCTCATCGAGCAATTCGTCAATCAAGGTGCGTGGGGAAACGTCACTCATTGCCGAAAAGCTCCTGCAATCTTCCCACTTCCTGGCGGGTCGTGAACGCCAGGAACGTCTCCTTTCCCGCACGATGCGCGAGATACTTGCGCAATATCCTCTCCACGAGCAACGGTAACTCCGCGGCGATCACGCCGGCAAAAAGCTGCCTCCCGATGGTCTGCTGCCTGCCGAACCCGCCGCCGACGAAGACGTGGTAGCCGTCTTCTCCCCTTACCTTCGTGCCCAGCAGTCCGATGTCGCCCATGAAGTGCTGCGCACAGGAATTCGGGCATCCTGTAAAATGGATGTTCACGGGCTGATCCAATTCTACGCGCTTCTCCAGCCACTTCGTCAGCGCGAGGGCGTGCGCTTTCGTGTCAGACTGAGCGAACTTGCAATAGCGACTGCCCGTACAGGCGATGACGCCGCTCGCAATGTTCGATTGCGTCGTGCCGAGACCGCATTTCGTCAGCGCCTTCTTCAACGTCGGAAGAAACGCGTCCGGGACATTCGGGATGATGAAGTTTTGCCAAACCGTAAGCCGCACTTCACCGCTTCCGTACAAATCGGCCAGGTCTGCGACACGCAGCATTTGCCTCGGCGTGATTTGCCCGACAGGCAACGTAACACCGACATAGTTGAGGCCGTGCTGCTTTTGCGGGAAATCGCCGACATGCGAATGCGGGAGTTCCTGCGATGCCCAACGGAGCTTTTCCGCATCGTAAGGAGAGCGCGTGAGTTCGAACCCAAGCAATTTTTCCGTTTCCGCCAGATACTCCGCAAGCGGCATCTTCTCGAGCAAATGTTTCAATCGCGCCTTCTTTCGATCACCGCGATTTCCTTTCGAGATGAAGACGCGCACGAGCGCGAGAATTACCCTCACGAGTTGTTCCGGCGCCACGAGCACTCCAGCGTCACGAGCAAACGCCTTGTGTCCCGTTGCTCCGCCGAGCGCGATGCGAAACGCCACGGGTGCTTCTTCGAATAGGCCTGAGCCAGGCTCAACGCGCACGGCCTTTGCGCCAATGTCGTTCGTATCCTCCACAGCGCCGATAAGTCCGCCGCCATCCAGTGCGATATTGAATTTCCGGGGCAAATCGTAAAATGCCCGATCATTGAGGATGCGTGCCGCCAGCTCTTGCGTAAACGGGCGTACATCCATCAATTCAACCGGGTCCACACCTGCTGTGGGATTCGCAGTGATATTCCGGATATTGTCCGCGCCTGCACCTCGCGTATGCAATCCGATCGACTGAATGCGCCGCAAGACCTCAGGAGCGTCTTTCGGCGAAATGAGCCGGATTTGGAAGTTCGCTCTCGTGGTGATTTGCACGTAGCCGGTCGTCAACTCATCCGCGACGCGTGCGGTCTCTCGAAGTTGATGCGTGGTGAGAAAGCCGCCCGGGATGCGCAGCCGCGCCATGAACGCGTCCTTCACCGGCGTAAGAAAGAAGAGGCCGTTCCATTTGAACCGGAAAGTCTCCTCTTTGTCCGGGGCCTTGTTACCCACGGCGTTTTCCAAAATCTGTCCGTACGCATCAAGAGGATGCAATTCCCGTTTCACGCGCTCCTCGAAAATGAGATCGTCCATTGCAGGCGCGTCCTTTGCGGCAGGTTCCGCGTCCGAAAATCGCATCCCACGCTGAGCAACGCCCGCAAAAAAGCCCGCGAGATATTCCTTCTGCTCCGCACTGAAAGCCGCGCCGTTTAGGGATGCCTGTGTGCTCATCTTAATAGACATCGCGCTGATATCGCTTCTCCGACTTCAACTTCGCAACGTAGGCTGCGGCATCGTCGGTCGACTTATTACCTGCGGTTTCGATGACCTTGTGCAGCGCGGCGTCCACATCTTTTGCCATTCGCGAGGCGTCGCCACAGACGTAAAAATGCGCACCGTCTTCGAGCCATGACCACAATTCACCTGCCTGCTCGATCATGCGTTGCTGGACGTAAACCTTCTCCGCCTGGTCACGGCTGAACGCCAGATCCAACCTCGCGAGATGGCCGTCACGCAGCCAGGCTGTGAGCGAGTCTTCATAGAGAAAATCCGTTGCACGACGTTGATCTCCGAAGAAGAGCCAATTCCTCCCTCGCGCGCCCGTTATGATGCGCTCCTCGACGAATGCACGGAATGGCGCGATTCCTGTTCCGGGACCGACCATGATGATCGGCGTATCGCCATTCGCCGGAAGCTTGAAGCCGTGCGACGGCTGCACAAACACCGGCACCTCGCCCGCACGATCCGCGAGAAACGTCGAGCACACGCCGCCGCGTGCAAGACCGTGTGTCTCGTACCGAACGATCCCCACGGTAAGATGAACCTCGTCCGGATGCGCCTTTGGCGAGGACGATATCGAATAAAGTCGGGGCGCCATCTTGCGCAGGAGCGCAATCAATTCGGGAGGCGTGAATGGCTGTGCAAGGTCCGCAAGCACATCGGAAACTTCGCGACCATGCAGCCAGCTTTTGAGCGCTGCCTTGTCGGCAAAAATCGCGGCCAGTTCCGGAACACGACCTGCGATGGCCGAGAGGAGTTCGTTCGTGGGTTTCGTGATATCAAAGTGTTTCGCAAGCGCGAGACGGAGTGGGATTTCACCGGCAGACACAGTCACAGCCTCTTCGCCGTCACAGCCGAGCGATTGAAGCACACGTTCGACCACCGCCGGTGCATTCGTCGGGAAGATGCCGAGGGCGTCGCCTGTTTCGTAGGTGAGGCCACTTCCCGCGAGCCCGATCTCGAAGTGTCGGACTTCTTTCTGGGATCCAGCGCCGGTGAGCATTCGATTGGCAAGCAGCTTCGCGGAAAATGGATTTTTGCGAGAATATCCAACCGTCGTTGCGGCCAGGGTCGCAGGGACCTCAACAGCGGGCGCAGCATCCGGTGCAGGCGCCTGCCCGACGAGCGCGGTCAACGCTGCGGCAGTCCATTCCCCCGCGGGCTGTTCGTAATCGATATCGCAATCACGACGTTCGACGGCACGACTGGCTCCGAGCGCGGCGAGACGCGCGTCGCACTTTTTTCCAAATTCACAAAATGCCGGATAGTTCGTATCGCCAAGCGCCAGCACGCCGTAGCGCAAGTGCTCAAGCCTCGGTGCGTTCTCCGCCGTGAGCCAGTTCCAGAATGCCTGCGCGTTGTCGGGTGGCTCACCATCGCCATAGGTGCTCGTGATGACGAGCACATTGCACTCCTTCTCCCACGCAACACTCTCATATTTCTCCATGCACACGACCTTCGGCGAAAAGCCCCGCTTCTCCGCCTCCTTCGCGGTTTTCTTCGCCAGTCCCTCGGCGGTACCGGTCTGGCTTCCGTAAAGCACGAGCAATGGCTCCTTGGGCTCCGATGGAGCGACCGAGGGTGCGCCCGAGAACATCCCCGCGAGAAAGCCATTCAACCACTGCCGCTGTTCGGCGGTGAATGGTGCGGTTTCCGGAATGAATGGAATGTTGCTCACGATATTGCGCTTGGTCTTGAACTGGCGATTCGCAAGGCGGGTGCGGCGGTAAGATCCAAGACCAATTGAAAACCACACCGTACCGCACCCGCCTGCAGAGCCTCAGAAGGTGATTCCAGTCTGCAAATAGATGAAATCCGCATCGTCGCTCGGGCCGGTGTCGGCGAGGTAGTCGCCGGCGAAGAAATGCGAATAACCCGCCTCGACGTTCACATTCTTGCTGATTGCGTAAGTGAGCGTGAGGTCCGCTTCGGCACCTGCATAGTTGCTTGCGCCTTGGGCGGCTGGTGTCAGAGGCCGGACAGTGGCCACGCCGTTGGCGCGGTACCAACTGTCATCGGTACTCGCGAGCCAGAAGGCGTGAAACTCGGCCTTGGCCGTCAACTTTTTCACCGGTGTGCACTTCAAGCTCACCTCAAGATCGTGCATGTTTTGCCACGAAAAGACGTCCATCTGGCCGTAGAATTTGTGGTTCGTCGGGAAGAGGTTTTGGAACGTCTCGATGTCGCCATCCGTGGGATTGTCGTCGCCGCTGCCGTAGTTATAGGCGACTCCCAGCCGCGGCGTGCTCGCCACGTCAAACGTGTAGCCGACTCCCGCATGGATTGCGAACGCCGTCAGATTCAGGTCGCGGACTTCGCCCGTCTGAAATGCTCCTTCAAACTCATAGTCGAAACCGATCGGCTTCGGAGCGGCCGGCGGGGTAACCGTTTTCCCGTCCGCGACCGATTTCCCATCATGTGCCGGCGGCGGAGCAAATGCGCCGGGCTTCGACTTTATTCGCATGCCGAGCGTGAGGAAATTCGTGCTCGTGGCCGGTTGCTCCTCGTGCAGATGCAGCGCAAAGAAATCCGTCGTCTGCGGCCCCAACGCAGTCGTGCTGAAGTACAGCCCGCTGAACACCTGCTCCCGATTTGTCTCTGTTCCGTTGAGAAAATCGCTTTGGTTGAATTCCGATCGAGTTGTTACGACGACCGATGACGCAAACGCCTCCACCCACCAGTCTTTCTCCTTGTAGGTGAGTTTCACGGCGTCGAACGTGCGTCCGAAGTTGTTCCAATCCACCGGCCCGATGAGGCGCTCGTCTCCATAACTCAGAATCTGTCGCCCAATTTTCAAGCCCCACGGGCTTTTCGAGTAGTCGGCCAGTTCGACGTAAGCCTGTCGCAAATCGAAGGAGTCGTCGCCTTCGGCTCCAAGCACACCAGGGAAGTCCGCACGGTCGCTCAGCCACTCGCGGCTATCCTGCGCCTGCGCGTATATTGTGAGCCACGGGGCCGGTTTGATCTTCAGTCCGATCCGCACACGGTTGAGGAACCAGTTGTCGTCCGTGAGTGCATTGACCGCATCATTGAAGTCGAAATTATTCTCCCGCAGCTCCCATCGGAGTCGCTCCTGGACATCGATCGTGACGAGCCCATTCGCGAACGACAGCGGGTTACTCTCCTCCGCTTTCGGCGGCGGCGGTGTCGGAGGACCCGCCATCGCCGCCATTGATAGTTCGGCAAGGGCGACGATTGCGATGATTGACTTGGGTTGCATTGGTTTTTTCATGAGTGCTAGTGAATCGTCACTCGCGCCTAGGCGGCGGCCTCAGTGGCCGGACCTGGTTTTGGCAGCGGGACTCGTTTCTTTCGGTGCGCGTGGATTTCCAGAAACTCGATGAGCCGCGCACGCAGGCCATAATAGTCCGGATGTTCCATCACCGTTGCGCGATCTCGTGGTCGCGAAAAATTCACCTCGACGACGTCACCGACCTCAGCCTCTGGACCGTCAGTCATACAAACAACGCGATCGGAGAGATATAACGCCTCATCGACATCGTGCGTCACCATCAAGGTCGTAATCCGCTGGCGGCGCCACAAGGCGAGCAAAACACTCTGCAACTCGTAACGAGTCAGCGAGTCGAGCATCCCAAACGGTTCGTCCAGCAGCAACATCTTCGGCGAAAGCGCGAATGCCCTGGCGATGCCGACGCGCTGGCGCATCCCCTGCGAAAGTTCCGCCGGCCGCTTCGTCATCGCGTCTCCAAGGCCAACGATGCTGAGGTAGTATTCCGCGATTTGCCGCCGTTCGCTTTTAGGTGCAGTAAAGAAAACCTGATTCACGCCAAGCATGACATTTTCGAAGGCAGTGAGCCATGGAAGCAGACTCGGAGATTGGAAAACGACGCCTCGGTCGGGACCGGGACCAGCCACTTCCTTCCCCGCGAGCACCATGGCACCGCTCGTGATCTCGTTTAGACCCGCGACCATTGAAAGTACCGTACTCTTTCCACACCCGCTGTGCCCGATGAGAGTGACAAACTCACCCTCGGCGATGTCGAGATTGAAATCGTTGACGATGACCGCCGGGCCTCGTGGCGTGTCATAAGTCTTATTGAGCCGGCGGATCTCAAGGTAGTTTCGCCGCGGTCTTATTCGCGGAAGCGCGATAATCTCGTTCATTGGTCTTGAAAAAAACTGGCTCATTCTACTTCAACGGCTTCGATCTTCTCCTCGCCTCGGCGCCTCGGTGTGCGCCTCACTCCGAATAGCGTGCGGGGTTCGTTGAGGTCTTCCGGCAAGAGGTCGGGCAATGTGAGCTTCCGACTAACGACGGTCTTTGGCCTTCCGCCAGGCCCCAGCAAGTAATCGATTACCTGTTTTCGAAGGCTCTTGAATTCTGAGTTGTGATTCAGCGCCTTCCGATCGCGCGGCCTCGCGAGGCCCACGGGCACGCCAGGCCCCAAAGTCGCACCGGGGCCCGCACTGAGTGGGACAATTCGGTCCGCTGTAAGGATAGCTTCGTCCACGTCGTTTGTGATGAGCACCACCGTGCGGCGCTCCTCCATCCAGATGCGCACGATCTCATCCTGCAGTGTCGCACGCGTGAGGGCGTCGAGAGCCCCAAGGGGTTCGTCGAGCAACAAAATTTTTGGCTCCATCGACAGCGCCCTCGCCACACTTACGCGCTGCCGCATCCCGCCTGAAAGCTCGCGCGGTAACTTACCGGCGGCGGATGTGAGATTCACCATCGCGAGGTATTTCTCCACCTGTGCGCGTCGCTTTGCCGCGTGCCACGAGGGAAAGACCTGATCCACCGCGAGTGACACGTTACCGGCGACGGTAAGCCACGGCAGCAGCGAGTAGTTCTGAAAAACCACACCGCGTTCCGGTCCCGGACCCGTGACGATTTCACCGCGAAGCTTCACGCTGCCGCTGTCCGGCCGCAGCAAACCGGCAATCATTGAGATTAGTGTCGTCTTTCCTGCTCCGGAATATCCGACGATCGCAACGAACTCGCCTTCTTCGATGGTCAGATTGATGTCACGCAGTACCTCCGCCCGACTATTTGCCGTTCCAAAACCTTTGCAGACGTTCGTGATCTCTAGCAGCGGCGAAGCCATCAATTTACGGAGATTACAGAGTTCAAGCCGCCAAACTCATTCGTGACGAATTCGCAGGCCGCAGGATCGGGCAGCCAGATCCCATCCACAACGAGCAGATACTCGTAACGCCCTCTGGCCAGCGGCAGGACGACTCTCCATTCGCCACCTTCAGCAGGACTCAATAAATTCGCACCTGCGCTCCAGCCATTAAAAGTCCCTGCGACACATACCTTCCGCGCCGCAGGAGCGAGAAGCCGGATTGAAACCCCGTCCTCCCGCACTGGAGAATCGCCTTTACGGCTCGCGGGACTATTCTTCTTCGTCGGTTTGGGCGCTGCCACTTTCAGATGCAATCGACTGGGCTTGAGCACAGGGTTTTTGGCGCTTTTTGCTTTGGACATTAACTTGGCCGGTTTCATTAAATTCAGGCGGTTTTGAAGCGGGCTTCGACGAAGCTCATCAGCCGATCGAGAATCAGGCCCACGATCCCAATTGTGAGGATGCACAGGATGATCCGTGAGTAGCTGCCTGCGTTATACTCCTGCCACAGGAAGCCTCCGACACCCGGGCGGCCTGTGAGCATTTCAACCGCGACAATGACAAGCCACGCGATCCCAAGTGAAAGGCGGAAACCCGTAAACATGTAGGGGAGCGTTGCGGGCAGCAGCACCTTGAAGAGCGTCTTGCCGCGCGAGAGCTTCAGCACCTTCGCCACGTTGAGATAGTCTTGCGGGACCGCACGGACGCCTACGGCGGTGTTCATCACCGCCGGCCACATCGAGCAAATGGCAATGGTGAAGAGCGCTGCCGCATCACTGGCTCCGAAAACGGTTTTGCCGCCGCCATCCATCAGTTTCACCGAGCTAAAAAGCACCAACCCGAGGGGAAACCACGCGAGTGGCGAGACGGGCCTCAGCACCTGGATGATCGGATCCATCGCTTTCGTGAAGGTCTTCGACAGTCCGAGAAAAAACCCGAGGGGCGTTCCGATGAGCAGCGCGATCAAGTAGCCCTGCATCACAAGGCTGAGTGAGAGACCGGTGAATGCGAGGATTCCCTGGTCGAGTTCACCGCGCTTCGCAAACGGCTCGGCGATGTACGGCTTGCTGGCCTTCCAAGTTTCCGACGGAGAAGGCAAATCAGGAGATATCCCCGACTTTACAGTCTTCGTGACTGGATCACCGAATTCATCGACCGCTTTGCGGGTTTCCACGTGTCCACAGATGAAAAACCACACGAGCAGGAATGCTCCCAGGCCGGCGAATGGTAATAAAAAGCTGTCGAGCTTGTAGCGTTTGAGAAAATCCATGCGTTCAGCCTTTGAGCGATTTCACCGCGAAGCTTGCAGCGTACGACTCCGGATCCGCCTTTGGATCAAACGTACCGCCGTCGAAGAAGCTCTCGGGTTTGTCATCGAACGCGCGACCTGTCACCCCGAGTTCCTTCATCGCATCTTCGTAGATATCCCCACGCATCACCTGCTTCGCGACACCCTCATAGTCCGGCGCACCTTGCGTGAAGCCCCACCTCCGAAGCTGGGTAAGCCACCACTTGCAATATTTCGATTGCGGGTAATTGCAGTTCCGATCGCTGAAGGTCATGTAGAACTGGTCCCGGAACTTCCGCCCATCCCCCATGAGATACTTTCCTTGCAACCGGCCCAGGATCGTCTCCGGCGGACAATTGATGTATGTCGCCGCACTTACGATTCTCGCCTGTTCCTCGCGGTTTTCCATCTTGTCGAGCCACACGCTTGCCTCGTGCAACGCCTTGAGCACCGCCTTGACCGTCTTCGGATTCTTTCCGGCAAATTCCTCGGTAAACGCGCAGACCTTTTCCGGGTGGTCCTTCCAAATGGATTGGGTGGTGATGGCAGTAAAGCCGATCTCCTCCGCGATACTCCGCGCATTCCATGGCTCGCCCACGCAGAAACCGTCCATCTTCCCCACCTTCATGTTCGCCACCATCTGCGGAGGCGGGATGGTGATCAGGGAAATGTCCGCGCCTGCGCCAGCCGCATCACCCGGATGAATGCCCCCGGCCGCCAGCCAGTATCGAAGCCACATCGCGTGTGTGCCGGGCGGAAACGTCATCGCGAACGTCATCGGCGTGCCGCCCGCTTTTGCCGCGTCGGCCAGCGGCTTCAGTGCCTTTGGATCATCGGCCACCTTCCCTGCGAGTTCCTTTTTTAAAGTGATCGCTTGTCCGTTGCGGTTCACGATCCAAGGCACGATCATCGGCTTCTTTGGCGCGCCGCCCAGGCCCATCGTGCTGGCGATTGGCATCCCGAGCAGCATGTGCGTCGCGTGGATGTCCCCGTTTCCGAGCGAATCACGGATGGCGGCCCAACTGGCGCCCTTGCTCACGGTGGAATTGACGCCGTGTTTTCTAAAGAATCCCTTCTCGTGAGCGATGACGATGCTCGAACAATCCGTGAGCGCGATGATTCCCAGCTTGATGTCCGCGGTCTCGGGCGCGTCGCTCGCGAACACCCGGCCACTCCAACCTGCGGGCAATCCCGCCAGGAGAGAAGCTGCGGCTGTGTGGCGAAAAAACGAGCGACGGCTGATGGTGGCAGGCGTATTGCTTAACATGTCGCCGGGGGCCTTAGCCGCACGCGTGCCAAATCGGCGAAACGACGTGAGAAATGTATTGAGTCTTTTTCTCAGTGCTGATGAATCTCATTCATGTCAACCGCAACACTAGAGACACGCCACCTTCGCGCCTTTGCCATCCTCGCCCGCACGGGCAGTTTTACAAAGGCCGCACGCGAGTTGCACCTCACTCAAAGCGCCGTTTCACATGCAATGAAGGCGCTGGAGCAGCAGGCGGGGTGTCGTCTTCTCGACCGCACTGGCAAAAAAGCCGCACTTACGGAGGCCGGCGAACTCCTGCTCGTCCACGCCGAGCGCATCCTTGGCGAAATGGCACACGCAAGGGCCGCGCTGGAAAAGCTCGGCAAGTGGGGCCAAAGCCGGCTGCGCATCGGAGCCAGCGCGACCGCATGCCATCACATCCTGCCGCCGGTGCTGCGGGAGTTTCAAAAGGAATTCCCGCGCTGCCGGATCGAGATTGAACCGGGAGACACGCCGGAAATGATCGAACTCCTGCGCGGCGGGAAGATCGATCTCGCGGTAAACCTGGAGCCGCGCACGCGAGAGCCGCTCGAGTTTCACCCTCTCTTCACCGATGAGCTGCAGTTCATCGTCGCGCCGACACACCCGTGGGCGGTTGCGGGACGCGTCACGCGCGAGGAAATCGCGCGGCAGAACTACATTCTCTACTCGCGGAAAAGTTACACCGGGGCACTCACGGAGGAGTATTTTGCGAAGGAGGATATCGTGCTGCGAACCGCCATCGAGATGGGAAGCATCAGCGCCATCAAGGAGATGGTGCGGCTGGACCTGGGCATCACCATCCTTGCGCCCTGGACGGCGGGTAAAGAGACCGAGGACGGTTCACTCGTCGCACTCCCGCTTGGAAAGCGAAAGCTAAAGCGTCGCTGGGGCGTGCTCCACTGGCAGTCACGCAGGCTGAGCATTCAGGAAGAGCGATTCATCAGGCTCGCCACCTCCAGCGTGGCGAAGCTCATGGACGACGAATAGCGCCGGATCTTATTTGCGACGGCGGCGTCCAGCGATCATCGCGAGACCGCCGAGGAGAAGCGCGGCACTACCCGGCTCCGGCACCGCTGTCAGGATAACATCGTTTCCACCGTCGGCGACATAGCTAATGGTGAAGTCCTGTGCAAAGGCGCCCGACGTGGCGTGGAACAGCTCACCCTCATCGAGCAGATTGCCCGCATAGGAGAAGCGCGCACCACCGCCGTAGCCCATGAAGAGGGACGTGCCATTGAAGATGGTGTAAATATTTCCCGCAAGCGATCCGGCACTGAGGGTCAGGGAGAGATTTACGCTGCCATTGATGATGCCCGAACCGGAGGAAGCGATCTGATCGCTGCCACCCGAGCCGATATCGATGCTGAATGTGGAGCCATCGAGGAAGTTCACGCTGCCCGTGGAGAGCGTGCCGATGCCGTTGATACCGGGCGAAAGCTCGCCGCCGAAACCGATGGCCACCGCGCCAGTGAGACCAGTCCCACCGAGCAGACCGCCTTCATTCACCGTGGTCGCACTGCCGCTGATGCTGCCCGTAACCAGCAGATCGCCATCGTTGACGGTGGTGCTGCCGGTGTAGCTGTTCGTGGCGCTCATGGTCACAGTACCGTTGTTCTGCACGTAGCGGCCCGCGCCGCTGATCGTGTTGGTCAGGCTGTAGGAGTCGCTGCGATCGATGATGAAGTTCGTGTTCGCACTCGTGACGATGTTGCCTCCACCGATGCTGCCGGTGGTGCCACCGACGCCGAGCTGGAGGTTTCCACTCGAAATCGTCGTCGTGCCGCTGTAGGTGTTATTGCCAGCCAGGACGAGGCCATTGACGGTATTTTTCGTGAGCGCAACCGCGCCGGCACCGTCCTTAATGGTGCCGTAATAGATGCTCGAGCCGGCAAGAGCCGTGTCGCCGATGGTGAGCAGGCTGGTGGTCGCCGGCGCGTTGTTGGTGATGGTTCCCCCGAGGCCCAGCAATTGCGCAATGCCCTCGTTGTGACCGTTCAGATCGAGAGTGCCCCCGTGAATGGTGACCGCGGCGTTCCCACCGATTTGATCGTCGTTCGAACCCGTGATCTGCGTGAGCCCCGCGGTCTGCGTGAGCTCTGTCTCGACTGCGTGATTCCCGGCGCCCGATTTATTCAGCAGCAATGTTCCGGAGTCCATGCGGACCTTGCCTGTCACGTTGTTTGCGTTGCCGCCCAGTGACAGCGTGCCATTGCCCGTCTTTTCGAGATACATTCCGCCGTTTGCACCGCCGTTGTAAGTGCCGTCGAAAGTCCCGCCTTTCACCGACAGAACCATTTGCGCGCCGCCCGTCGCGATCGATTGCACGAGCGTGCCAACGTCACCGTTGAGATTATTGATCACCTCGCCATCGTAGTTGAATTGCAGCGTGGCACCGGTGCCGAAGAGGGAAATGTTGCTCGCATCCGGAATCTGATCGCGCGAAAGGCCATTCACGCCCGTGCCGATCTGAAGGACCGAGCCGTCGCGAACCTCCACATTTCCAACGAACGTGTTGTCCTGCTCGAAGGTGACACGGCGAGCATTGGCCGCGATCGCCGCCAGCGTCGAGCCAGCAGGCAGGACCGGGATGCCGATGGTGAGGGTGCCGACGTTTCCGGAGATGACACTTTGGAAGGTCGTGCGGTCCGTCGCGTAGGACGTGAAGGTCGTGGGGCGGTTCAGCTCCACTGCACCATTGAACAGAATGCCCGCCGCCACCGTTCCGCCGAACGAGCCGATCACCGCCAGCCCCGTGCCCTGATTCGTCACGGTGATGGGCGCATTGATGGTGATCGCCGTCGCCACCGCACCCACGGAGCTCAGCACTCCGACCGGGTTCGAGCCAGTATTTGCGTCACCGAGAATGATCGGCGCGATCTGATTGCTACCATTGGTATATTGGCGCAGATAGCCGCTCGATACCGTCGTGGTTCCCGTGTAAGTATTCGCACCGGTCAGCCCGATGACGCCATTCGCGCCACCTTGAATCACAACGTTTCCGGAGCCGGAAACCACAGTCGTGAGACCTGTCACCGTGGCACCAAAGTCACCGTTGTTCCTGTTCACGATCAGCGTGCCGTCGTTCGTGACCGACCCTGCCCAGTTGCCGGCAGCTCCGTTGCCGATTTGCACCGTGCCTTGGTTGATGAACAAGCCGCCGGTGGCCGTGTTCACCCCACTAAGAATCAGCTTTCCGTTGCCTGCCTTGGTGACCGCCTGGCTGCCGCCGATGACGCCGGAGATATTCAGATCGCCCGCGGTGTTGTGCTGATGGACGAGCAACTCGTTGCCAGTCGTTGCAATCGTTCCATTGGTTATATCCACCGTGTTCGCGCCGACTCCCGGAGTCACGAGGACACCTCCTTGATCGAGGGTGGAAGTCAGACCGTTAAGATTAACCGTCGCAGCTCCCAGCGCATTGAATCGCACCGTCCGGCCAATAACGCCTCCCGGCGAGGATGTGACCCCGGCGCCCAGATCGAGGTGACCAGCCGCTGTGTTATAGCCAGCCGCGCCGAGGCCGGTGATGGCTCCATTGCTTTGCACGGCCCAGGTCGTGCCACCCACTGTCGCATAAGCGGAGTTGGTACCTGCGATGATGCCGTTGATGTTCGGCACACCCGTCCTGAATGTCGTGGTTCCCGCTCCAGTGCTGGAGAAGTCCACGCTTCCACCCACGTTGCGCGTCCAGGTATTCGGAAGACCGACGATCAAGTTTCCGCCGTTGTTGTCGCCGACGATGTTCGAGCCCGCTATGCCAAATCCGGCGAAGCCACTGACGGTAACCCCGGCCGGCGCGAGAGTCTGCGAGGAGGTTCCAGTCGCAGCGCCAACGATCTTCAAGGTGCCGCCCTCGAGATTGTAGTTCGCGAAGACCGGCAGTGTATCATTTTGCGCGGCGAGAACGGCGGTAAGCGTGCCACGACGCACCGTGGTGGTGCCGAGCCACGAATTCGCGGCGGTAAGCCGCAACTCGCCTTCGCCAAACATGCTCACATTGCCCGGGCCGCTGATGACCTGATTCATCGTGAGCGTGCCCTTCCGATCGACCAGCAGCGTTCCGACCGAGGAGCCGTCGCCGGCACCAAGGAAAATGGCGCCGCTGCCAATGCTGCCCGTGGTGCCCTGCTTGCCAAGCTGGAGCGTTCCCTGGAGAATTTCGGTCGGTCCCGAATAAGTATTGTCGCCGCGGAGCAACGCAAGGCCGACACCGTGCTTGGAGAGCCTCATCGTACCCGCGCCGTCTTCAATGACGCCACCGTAGCCTGCGTCCTTGCCGCGGAAGAAAAACGAAGAGCCTGCCAGCGGAGTCGCGGCCGCAATGCTTGAGCCCGTGCCGAGGACGAGTTCGCTCGTGGTGCCAGGAGCGGAGTTGGTGACTACGCCGCCTGAGCCCTCGATGCGCTGTACCGCCTCGTAACGGCCGTTCATGTCAAATGTGCCGCCATTGACGAAGAGCGTCGAGTTGCTGCCCGTTGCGCCATTGTGGATCTGGTCGTTGCCCGTGCCATCGAGCCTCAGCGTACCGCCATTGACGATTGTGCTGCCGAATGACGCATGGACGCTCTCGTTGCTCATCTTCGCGAGCACAAGAGTGCCACTATCGACACGGACAGACGCACTCGCATTATCCTCGTAACCACCCACCGTAAGTGTGCCGGTGCCGCGCTGGACAATTTCGGTGAGCGCACTCGGCAATGTCGTCGTCGTCCCGGTGATTGCTCCCTGGACGCGCTGGTTCCAGACCACGTTGTCCGAGCGCATTGAAACAAGGTCCGCGCCATCCGCGAGCGTGACGAGCGGGCCATTGCCCAGCGTGCCGTTCGTACCGCCGTCGCCGACGATGAGCTGGCCGCCGCCACCCGGCGATGCGCCATTTACGGTCACACTGCCGCCAATCGTGTTGTTGCCGGTCAACCGCCACGTGCCGAAGTTCGTTTTTGTCAGGCTCGTGCGTCCCCCGGTGGAATCAGTCAGCGCAGTCGCGAAGACGTTGTCATTCGTGTTGATGCCGGAGAGCGTGAGTGTCCGGTCCGCTCCCGCGGCCAGCGTGGCCGCGCCGTTGATCACCAATGCGCCAAGATGGTAGTCGCTGGCGATGCCGCCACCCTGGATATCGAGGGTGAAATTGCGGTCGTTCGTCGTGCCGGTGCCCACATAGCGCAAGGTGCCGCCGTTCAGCACGAGGTTTGATGCCGCGTTGCTGGAAGCGCCGATGCTCGATGCGACCCCGCCATTCTCCAGGCGGTTCACCACCATGGCTCCATTTGTAACGGTGGTGGAGCCGGTGTACACGTTTGCAGATGTCAGCTGCAGCGACCCAGGGCCGGTCTTGTCCACGTTGAATGCACCGCGGATGATGCCCGCGTGCGTGCCGAAGTCGCCGGCGTTTTGCGTATGAAGGCGCGTATCGCCTTGCAACGTGGTGTCTCCGCTGAAAACCGTGGTGTAGATCCCGTTCTGGTAGCGAATCGCACCGAGGATGCCTGCGTTCTCATACGCGCCCGAGCCTGCAATATTCACCTTGTTGAAGAGGTTCGTGCCGTTGCCGGCGCCGCCGATTTGCGAAACGGTGCCACCGTCGCGAATCGTAATCGTGCCGGTGCCGAAACCGGTGGCCGAAGTGACCTCCATGCGGCTGCTATCGACGATAGTGCCTCCCGTGTAATCCGAGTTGAGTGGCGCCGACGTTCCGCCTGCATCCATTCCCCAGTTATTCAATCCACCGGGTCCGTTTTTGACGAAAGTGACCGGCGTGAACGAGCCGGCGACTCCCGGATTGTCCACGATCTTCAGCCGCAGGCCGGACTGGCCGCCGGCCGTCTCGTACTGAACCGGGACGGTGAAATTCAGTTCGCCATCCGCAGCACCCGAGGTGATGCGTCCGACCGTTCCTGCATTGTGAAGGAGGTTATGATTGTTCGTCCGGAGCACGACACCGCCACTATTGATCCGCAATAGCGTGCCGTTGTTCACCGCCAGATCGCGTTCGCTCGTCAGCGAACCAATCGTCAGATCAGCGGTGACCTGGGCATTCGGCCCATTGGGCGTCAGATTGTTCAACACGTCGGTCGTTGGCGTCGCCGTGCTGATGGCGCTCGCCGTCGTATTGAACGTCAGCGTGATGGGCTGGACGTTGGTGCCGTTCCACGTCGCGAAGGTCGTCGTATTCGGCGAAGTGCCTGCGGTCCATCCACCGCCGAGAAGGCCGGCTGCCGGAGCGGCGCCATTGATTGTGGTAAGAACCACCGAGCCAGTGGTGCCAAACTGTCCGCCTGCGCCGCGTACCGGTTGCACGATATTACCAAGCGTCAGCGTTGCAGCCGCATCATTATTGTAAGCCCGGAAATCACCGTTCGTGGTGAGACCCTGGCTGATATTGTGGGTGCCGTTGACGTTCGTCAGTTCGCTGCCGTTGAGGACGATGCTCTTGGTGACGGACACCGGACCGGTGTTGTCATTCAGCGCGACGTTCGCGCCGCTAAGCACGCGAATCGTTCCCGTGCCGCCGACCACGGTGTTGCGCTCGAAGGCCAGCGTCCCCTGCCGGACAACGATGTTGCCGTTGCCGACCCCGCCGGAGATGTCGGCCAGATTCACCGTGTTCCTGCCCACCTTCGTGAGCGTGAAGCCATTCATACTGAGCACCGCGGTCGAGCCGGTGTTGCGGATGTCCCAATCCGTCCCCGCCACGATCGTGTTGCCGTTTTTGCCGATCGATGCGTCGCCTGCGAGGATCACGTTATTCGCACCGACCGCGTTCACGGTGCCGTTATTAACGAGAGCACCGTTTTCAAAGCCGTTGCCCGTGTAGGCGTTTCCACGTCCCGAAATCGTGAGCACTTCATTGCCCGCGCCGGTGGTGTAGCCTGCCACGCCCTGGAAATCGAGCGAGCCACCCGGCTCGACGATCGTCCCGTTCGACACCGAGCCCGTCGCGCCGAGAACCGCGTTGCCAAAGGTCGCATTCGCGCCGAGGCGGAACCGGCCAGCCCTCACGATCGTAAGGCCCGTGTATCCGTGCGTGTTGCCGGTGAGCGTCCAGTCGGACGTGCCGAGCTTCGTGATGCCAAAATTATTTTCGTCGGCAGTCGCGGTGATATGTCCAAGCTGGCCAGCAAAATCGCCGAATACGGGGCCCGCATTGGTGATATTGAATGTCAGCATGGCGGGCGTGGGCGAGCCATTGAAGATGCGATTGTTCACGCTGGCCACGGTGCCGGCGTCATCGAGACGCTCGACGGTCGGGCTGAAGCCGTTCAACCGGACCTGTCCGGTTGTGGGCGTGCCGGCACCCACTTGCAAATTGGAACGCGGCGAGAGCACGTTGGCCCCGCCGAGGATGAGCGTGCCTTGATTGACGTTGGTGGTCACGGCGGCAACGCCCGCGCCCGCGGTGGTATTCGCGCCATTCAAAGTAACTATCGCTCCGCCGTTGATGTTGAGGCTGCCATCGCCCTTGAGCGCGGTATTCAGGGTCAACGCATTGTTGCGGTTGATCGTGAGCACGGATGGCACGCCAACCGACGTCGCGCCGAATTCGATCTGCGGCGACGTTCCCAAATCGCCCGTGGAGGTTCCTGTGCCGAGGACCAGCGTGCTCGCGGTCGCGCCGCCTCCCACCATGATTTTGCCGCTGAAGCCGGGGTTGTTCTGCGTCAGCGTCACCGTGTTTCCGTTGGCGGCGCCGCCAAATTGATTGATGACCATCGTCCCGCTGCCCGCCACGGTGCTATCCACGCGCAGATTGCTGACACCAGCGATGCCGGACCAGTCGATGTATCCGGCGGTGTTCGCGTTTAGGCGGCCTTCACCATTAATCGTGAGCGTCTTTCCTGCGCTGCCGACGATGAGGAAATTGGTCGCCGTGCCGCCGATGCCACCCAGGTTAGCGCCATTATTGAGGATGATGTCGCCCGCCCAGGTGCGTGTGCCGCTGCCCGTGTGCGCGCCCATCGTGCTCTTTGGCCCGTTGACGGTGACCGTCGTAATACCAGCAGCCCCATTCGAGCCCACGCCCACATCCACGCCCTCAATCTCTACGTTTCCGGAATTGAGAACGATGTTCGGCAGATTGGTGACCTGGCCGCGAATATTGAACCGGCTGCGCGTCGCGACAGTGAGGATGGCGCCGTTGCCCTCGAGAAACTGCGTCGCACCGGCATTGCTGCCGATGTCGAGCTGGTTCGTGCCCCCGATCGTCGTGTCGCCGACCATCACGAGGGAATTGATCAGCTTGTTGGCATCTCCGGCGTTGTAGTCGTTCAGGAGCGCGCCGCGTCCATCCGGACCCGCGCCGGAAACGAGGAAGTTCTTGCCGCTGTTCGTCAGGGAGAAGCCGCTGAAGAGGACTTGTGCCCCGGCATCGACCGTGACCGTGCCATTCGTCGCTGCCACGGCGCCGCCGAGCCCGCCGGCACTCGCTAGGATGATTCTGCCCGCGGTCGCTTCCGTGCCGCCGGTATGGGTATTAGCGCCGCCCAGCACGAGTGTTCCGGTGTTGTTTTTGTAGAGAAATCCCCCGAGTGAATTCTCGCCGATATTGCCCGAGATGATGGCATGGCCGGCGCCGCTGACATCCACGAACGAGCCATTGTTAATGCCAACCGGGCCGGTCACCGACACCACGCCACCCGCCGTGGTGCTCAACGTGCCGAATGCATCGAACGCCATCGAGCCGCTGAACGTGTTCGTGCCCACCGTGTTCGTGCTCGCGAGAATGCGCGCGCCGCCCGAACCGGGGCGGAACTGGATCGCATTCGCAGTCACCTTTCCACCGAGCGGCGAATTGATTTCCACGTTGGCGTCCGCAACTCCGGCGGTGTCGCCGATCACGATCGTGCTTCCCGTAGCCACTGAACCCGTGTCGTTGATGCGCAGCGTGCCGGCGTTCACAAACGTGTTCCCGCCGTAGGTGTTCGCCCCATTGAACACGACCGTGCTGCTCCCATTCAGCGCGAACGAATTTGCTCCGCCCGAACTGCTGATGACGTTGTTAAAAGTCAGCGTGTTCCCGTTGTCACCACGCACACGAAGCTGGGTCGTACCCGCGAGATCCACCGTGCCGTTCACGATCAAATTCCCCTGGGTTGGATTGATCTCCGCAAACGTCGCTCCCGTGCCATTGAACGTGAGGCCGAGGTTGATCGTCTGCGTGCTGCCCACGGACAGGTTGTCGATAATTGGCGCGGAACCGGCAAAATCAGAAAGCGTGAGCGCATTTCCACCGAGCGTGAAATTTCCCGCACCCGCCGTGAAAATGATGCGGTAGCCATTGTAGGCGGCGAAGTCGTTGTTCGTGTTGAGATTCACGCCGCCCGAGAAATTCAGGATATCGGCGCCATCCGGCGCAATATTTCCCGCCCAGTTGAGAGGCGAAGCCTGCCAGTTGCCGTCAGCACCGCCACCATCCCAGGTAAACGTGTCCTGCGAGGAGGCGTGATGGGCGGTGAAGATCGCGGCTGCGGCCGTGATCATTCGCGAGAGGATCTGTCGCGGCATGGATGTGGATTTGGGGAGGACTCGGCGAGTTTGACGTGTGCGTTTCATGGGCGTTGTGTACAGAGGATAGGAGATGCCCGCCGAGTGGTGGTCCGGCGGGGTGGTTCGAGGGTTTTTCTCGCACTTGAGGAGGCGACTGCCAAACATTTTTTTGAATCTTTTTGCGAGCACGATACACCGCGAATTTCATTCATAAAAACGATGAACGAAAATGGCATTTTACGAAGGGAGAATGCCTTTTTCGGCATATGACGAACGCCGGCAGGAAATGCTTCCGAGCCCAACCATCTGAACTGCCTGATCTTCGACAGAGTAAAGGGCCTCAAAAGTATGCTTTTGTACGCCTTTTCGGGAGTTTTCCGCCGCCCAAAATCGCGCGTTTCCAGAGGCATCCCTGTTGATGTGGTCACAGGCCTGAAAAGCGTCTCTCGAGAAAGTACGCTTTTTGTACGGCGCTTGAACTCCCGTCGCATTGCCGGGGACCGCCACTCGGATGGGAGCGATAGGTTGAACGGACGGTTTTCCGAGCAGGACGATGTGAGCCCCAGGAGTATGTCGCTCCTGATGCCAAAGGAGCTTCCGATGTGTGCCTTTCCGAAGGAAGACTCTGGTGGAGGAACGCAGAATGGTGTAGGATTCATGGGTATTCAAGGAGGTGGCCGGACGCAAGGAGGCAGTGAGGCTGACTAGAACTTAAAACACGGTCGCTGTCAATTCAAATCCGTGAAGGATGTCCTCTCGATTACTTACGGCCCATCAGCGCAGCGAACGGCATTTTGCCGCTGCAGCCCGGCATGGACCTGATGGACCTGATGGACCGAATGGACAACATGGACGTTGCCGGCAATTCGGCGGCAGCCGGTCAGGGTGAGGTCGACTTGATCCGTGCGAAAGCCTTCGGCGAGGTGATTGGCGCAAGGGTGCGCCACGTTTCCGTTGCGGTGCCATCGCCATTGTTCGTCACCGAAAATCTCTCAAACACTGCGAGACCCGTCTGCCACGGCTGCGTCAGATCCGTGGAAAGCTCAGGCAGCGTCGTTCCCGCATCGTTGCCCAGGCTTCGGCGGAACGTGACGCGCAGGAAGTCGCCCGTGACCATTCCCACGGTCTCGTTAACCGTTGACACCGAGATCTGCGGCGTCGACGCGGAATTCGTGGCGTCGCTTCCGAGGGCATACTCGAGGCCGTCAGCCACGCCATCGCCGTCGATGTCAGCGTCCCATGTGCCGCTGAAAGGCATGGAGTCGTCCGTGTAAGGCGTCCCGCGAAGACCGTTTCCAAGGCGCCAGTTGTAACCGTTGCCATGATCCGGATTGGAGAACGGATGCTCGAGCACGATGCTCGCTCCTGCAGGCCACGGCGGTAGCACCGAAAACGCAAAGTCCTTGATAATCGCGCCGCTTACCGTGCGGAGGGTGAGGGTTTCACCGGAATTATCGAGCGCGCCTTCATACGGGCCAAAAACGAGGAAGCCGGCGGGTGGCGCTCCGTGCACGGCACTGAGGGCCGTGGGATTCCCGGCCACAATGACCTCCCCGCCGGGCGGCAGTGTGAGTTGCTGCGGCGTGCCGCTCATCGTGTGCGTGATGCCATTGGTAAATTGCACGCCGGTGAGATCCACGTTGCCCGCGCTGATGTTTCGCAGCGCGACGTATTCGAGGTCCTTGCCGGTATAGATGCCGGAAGGCGCGGGATTGTAGCAAATCTCGGAAACGACGAGGTTCGCTGATGACGCCGGATTTGCGCCAACGACGAACGAAGCCTCGGTCATCGGACTCCAAACTCCGCCGGAGAACACACGCGCCTTGACCGTGGTGCTGTTCACGAGCGACAGCGGACCGGAGTAAGTGTTGCCTCCCGCAGTATACACGAGCTTCGGCACGAAGAGGAAGTCGTCGTTCACGAGCGCGAAGTTCAATGCATGGATGGCGAGTACGTTCGTCCCGACGACGAGTTGCGGCTTCGCCAAGGTCGTGATGTCCTCGTTTTCGAAGACAATCGCCGATGGTTCGAGGTGGACGTTGCTCGCCTGCGCGAACGCAGGGTTGCTGCTCATGCTCGGGTGAGTGTGATTCTTCCCGCCCACCTGCACCCCATTGAGGTAAAGGCGATAGCCATCGTCATATTTCGCCTGGAACAACAGGGAGCCGATGCTGGCGAGAGTCGCCGCATCGGGGATATTGAATGTGATCCGCACGTAACAGGTGCGGTTGGTATTCGCCATGAAGGTCTGCGTGTTGCCTCCGGCGGCGATCAGCGGCGTGTAATCCACCGCAGCGCCATTGGCGTCGTACCCGAGCGCGGCATTCGAGGACTTCCAGTTCGCGATGTTCGGCGGATCGGCGATGTTCGTCCATTGGTTCACCCCGGCCCCGGCGGTAAGAACCGTGCCACCATTCGATGCGGCAGGCACCAGCCAGACGCACGGTGTATTCTCGGGAATCAACGTGAGTTGCAAGGGATTGTTCGGGTCGGAGCCGTCCGTGGTGTAATAGATCGTGCCGCCCGCGTTCGGATTGGTCATCGTCAACTGTGCGCCCGAGGCGACGTTGCCACCGTAGCTGCTGAAGCTTGGCGCTTTTCCACCGACACTTTGCGAATCGATCCAGTTGAGACGGTTCGTGAACCAGTCCTTCATCCACTGCACTTCACTTTGAAACGTCGTGCGTGAAGCGTAGTTCGAGGCGTTTGGCCACACATACACGCCGAGGATCGGCCAGCGATCGAAGTGCCTCGAGATGGGACTCTCCAGCCGGGAAGGCGCCTCCAGCGAGGGCGGTAGATTGTTGCCCTTGTCCGTCGGGTAGAAGTCGCCGCCTCCGGTGGCGACCGAGGCGCCGTTTGTCACATTGGTCGCGGCCTGATTGTTGGTCAGTTCGTTCGCCCAACCGTCGATCTTTCCAAGCAGGTATGCATTGGAAAAAACGCCGTGCCGCAATTTCCAATAGCGATCCCAGTATTTGCTGGTGAAGCTCGGATCGCTGAAGAGCCGGGGATAATACGGATACTCCGTGGCGTTGCAGTTCTGGTAATACCAGCCGACCGGGTTTTCACCGAGGGTGTTGTTCAGCGGGCCACCGTAGTTCGCGTTGCCGCCGGAGAGGTTATAGTCCCAGATGGGCAGCGCGCGGATTTTCTGGCCGCGATCCTTGGTATAGTAGGTCGAGAGACGATAGCCGTCGATTTGCTTGAAGACTTCGACCCACAGGTGGTTGTCCATGAAGCTCTGAGGATCGATGTACGCTTTGTAGCCAAGGACGGGGTCCGTATAGTTCGCGCCGCTCAGTGCGTTATCGAAGGCCTGCACGTTCGCCTGCAACCATGCCAGCTGTGTCGCGTTCGCCGTGTCCGGCTCGGTGATTTCGTAGGTTTGCGTCCCCCACCCGCCCGTGGATGTGGTGTTGTATTGCGGCGCCTGGGGAAGCTTGTCCCGCTTGTAAATATACCCGCCGGAAATCACCGCGGGATCGGTCGCCAGCGGGCTGAGCTTCGAGATGTCCACCCGGTCCGAGCCGCGTTCGATATGCTCCATGAGCAGATAGACGCCGCGATAGTCCGCGTAGCTGATGGCGCCGCCGTCCTGGTTGAAGAACACTTCCACAAATCGCGAACGCACGCCGGAGCCGTTGCCGTTGGTCTCCTGCATCAGCGTTTGCGGCAGGGCATTTCGCATGCCCGTCTTGTCGTTGTAGATTGTTTGTAACACCCAGTCCGCGTCAGCAGGCATCCCAAGCAATGGAACGCTCTTGTCCTGATCCTCGTTCGTCCAAATCTCCCAAGCGTACGGCCGCTGGCCAAAAGTCGCGGAGGTCTGCCCGCGCACGTGCATGCCGCCGCGTCCCTGGAAATCCGGCAATGCCGTGATGCTCGCGATATTCCCGGCGAGCGGGTCCTTGTTGATCGCCACCGTGTAAACCGGACGGTGTGGTCGCGGCCCACCGGGATTCGTCACGGAATCGACATTGATGCCCCAGCTCTCGACAACGACGATCGGAAGGTTCGATTTGAACGGCTGGCCCGTAGTGCCGTATGTAGTCAGTGACGGATCGAGCAGCAGGAAAACGCGGGTGCTCACGTCGCCGGGCAGGCGGCCGTTTTGAAAAGTCCGTGCACGGATTTGCGTGCTGGCGGTGATGTTCAGCGGCGAGACGGGGAACACCGGAGAGGATGTCGTCGGAACCGTGCCATCGGTCGTGTAGCGGACGACGGCCGCCGGATCGACGGTCGCGGTCACGCCAAGCTGCACCGAACCCGTGAAAAGCCCGCCTTCGCGGCTGAAGACGACTTCTTCCGAAGGGCGCCCGTCCGAGTAGCTCGTGGAGATCACCTCATTTTTCCCGGCCGGCGTGGGCGGAATCATGAACTTCCGATCCTGCGCAACGCCGTAGCCGCCGTAGCTAACATCTTCGCTTTGCTGCGGATAATTGAATTCGCTCGTCTTGGTGGTGCCATCCGCTTTCACGAGCGCGAGATAGCCGCCTTCCTTGGCGAGGGTGAAATTCGTGTGCAGCACGGGCGATGTGCGGTTTTTCCCGCTCGCGAACACGCGGATATAATTAAACGGCGGAATCGAGACCGACGGGAACGTCCACATCGTGTTGTTGCCGCTCAAATTCGTGAGGTGCCAGCCGTTCAGGTTCACCGCAGAGGACGTGCCGTTGTACAGCTCTACCCAGTCCGAGGTGTCATTGTCCTCGTCCTCGATGCCGTTTCCATTGTCCGCGAGGAACTCCGTGATGATTACATCCGACGTGGTCAGCGGCGGCTGGGTCAGCGTCGTGATTTGCACGTCGTCGAGCACTGTGTCCTGCGTGACGCCACCCGTGCGTGCGGTGAACGCGAAAATGTTTCCCTGCGCGGGGACGAACCCCGGCAGCACTTGATTCGTGTAAATCGCGTTCCCGTCGTACGTGAGGTCTAGGCCGTTCGAATCGTAATGCACCACGACGGTATGAAATGCCGCGTCCCCGATCGCGAAGGTTGGCACCGGCGTCACGCTGTTGATCTGCACGTTATTGGCGATCAGCTTAATTCGGGGTGCGTCACCCGCGACGTTCGCGTACGTATCGAATGAAATGTAAAGGCCATTCGCCATCGAGAATCCCGTTTCCCCAGAGCCGGGATCCGTCCCGCCGGGCACCGCTCCGAAATTCAGCGACATGCCGTCCGCGATGTTTCCAGTGTTGTACATCTGGAGCTTGAAGGACATCGTGAACTCGGTGACTTCGCCGGAGGCGTCCAGCACGGGAAACTTCCATGCGCCGTAATTCGATCCCAGTGTCGTGGAGGTCAGCCGGAGCGCCCTCGGCGAAGCACTGCCAACCGGCGTTTGCACCGACGTGATGGCCGGATTGGCGGAGTTAATCAGCGTGGTTCCATCGCCAAGCGATGTAACACCGACGGCAAACGATTCGAAATTCTGCGGACCGTAAGTGCCGGCAAAGGCTGAGTACGCAGTGAACGCGAGGGAGAGAGCGAGACGTGTGAACAACTTCATGTTGTTTGGGATTTGATGGCTAGAGTGGTCCTGGAGAGATCCGTGAACTTCCCGTTATTCTTAATTCCGGCCGTGTCAAATGGGAATCCTGTCATGTGCAGGATCGACCGCCGGTTTTGCCTGCCCTCCCCTACTTCTTATCCGCCCGGATGCGCAGCAAGCTGCCGGAACGCCGCTGCAGCTTGCCATCCTGAAGCCACGCCGCGCGGGCGAGGACGAGAAGCGAACCATCGGGGGCGAAGGCCAGATCGGTGGGGCTCGAGATGCGCTTGGCGAAGGGTTCGCTGGTTTCGGGTTTCGCGGGATCGAGCACGCGCAGCCAGCCAGCCATGAAATCGGCAAAAATATACTTGCCCGCGAACTCCGCGGGGAACGCGCTCTTTTCCGGCACAAATGCGCCGCCAGCGATACAGGTCCCCTGGGCGCGATTATAGACGTGCAGCGGCTTTTCGAATCCCTCCGTGTGCCCCACCAACCCCTCGGCCTTCGGCCACCCGTAATTCCCCCCCGCTCGCACCTCGTCGATTTCCTCGAACAATTCCTGCCCGACGTCATTGATGAACATCCGGCCCGTGCCCGGTTGCACGGCAAGCCCAAATGGGTTCCGCAAGCCGAACGCATAGATGGCGCGCTGCGGGCCCTCCGTTTTCGAATAGAACGGATTGTCCGCGGGGATGGTGCCATCCGCGTTGAAACGCATGAGTTTTCCAAATGTTGTCTCGAGCGACTGCGCGGGATCCCGGGTGGTGTGCTCGCCGATGGTGACGTAAAGTTTCCCGTCCGCGCCAAATCGCATCGCGCCGCCCTGATGCGCACCTTTGATCTTCGCAGGGAACTTTTCCTGATCCTCGCAGTCGAGCATCACGAGTTCGCTGCCCGCCTTCGCCGTATTGAAACCCGGCCCTTCGGCGGTGAATCGGCTGACAACGTGGTGCGTGAAGGGCTTTTTGCGCACGTAATGAATATAGACGTAGGGCTCGGCTGGAAATTGCGGATGTAACGCGACTCCTTCGACTCCACGTTCCCACAAGTCGTCTACTTCCAGTTTAATAAACGGCTCGCTGAGGAGCTTGCCATCCTGCACCACGCGAACGGCCCCGAGTTGTTCGGTGATGAATACGCGCCCATCCCGAGCGACGTCCATCGTCACCGCGGCGTCGAGGCCATCGCAGACCGTCTCGATGGTAAACCCCGGTGGAACCTCCGGAGGCTGCGCAGCGAAAAGGGGTAAAGCGAGGATGGAGAGGAAGGCTGTGGTTCGATTCACGAGCGAGAGCTATCGAAACGCGCGCGGCGGATCAACGTCCAACGATCAATCGTGAACGTACATCAGCCCATTGGGCCGCCGAAAAATGACCGCCAGCCCCGCCTGTCTGCATCAGGCAGGCAGGCTCAAGCGGCTTATTTCCCCTTCGCTTTCGCTTTCGTCTTCCCCTTCGCTTTTTTCGGCGCTTTCGCCTTCTTCAGCTTCTTCACCTTGTTCCGATAGCGCGCGGAAGCTGCGTTGTTGCTGGACTGGCCCTCTGGCGACTGCAGCCAGTCCGCCTTGCGCTTGCTCTCAGCGCGGCGAAACTTTTTGTCGTTCTTGTACTTCTCCATGTACCAGCGGCGTTGGGCTTCGCGTTGTTTTTCAGGATCAGCGTACGGCATAGGTGAAAATGAGTTGGGTTTGGTTCTTGTGCGCACGCGCTTTACACCATCCGTCGCCGCGAGTGCAACACGTGAGGATAACGATTTTCACGCGGCCCAAAATCGCCGGCGGGACCCGCGCCGGCATGCGGTGAAGATTCCCTCATGGTCCCCGTCAGCAGCCGAGGTGAAATTCAGTCCCGGCGCCGGCTACGCTTTGCCGCGCTTCCTCAGGGCCGCGACGATCGCCATCACTCCACAAACCACACCCCATGCAAAAATGGCCGTTCCCAGGAGGAAAAAGCCGAGGTTCGCTCCGGCGAGCGTTCCATCCTTATGCCACTTCGCGACCGCCGGCATGATGAGTGCGGCCCCAATGGCGAGGACGCTGACGATTACCAGTACGTTGATGAGGTTCTGTTTCATAGATGTGGTTTTTGGGCATTTTTGAAATTCGCTTTTGAGTTCGAGAGCCGGACCGATCCGTTGAACGGCTGTCTTGAACGCGCATTGCGCGTCCATTCCCGAGCACGTCTGCGCTTCCATGTCTTCGCGCAGATGCTCTTCCAGTTCGTCCAGCGGAACAGGTGACCGGATACCGGCAGCAAGCATTTGCCGGCGCCATTCGGCAATTTGTGATTCGAGGTCAGGCATATTTTTCTCCCCAGAGCTGAATGAAAATCCCGTGTACTTTTAGCCACTGCTCGCGCTGCTCCTTGAGCGCGGCTTTGCCGTCCTTCTTCAGCGAATAGTATTTCCGCTTCCGCCCGTTCTCCATCTTTTCCCAGCGGGATTCGATCCACCCGTAATCCTCCATGCGGTGCAACACCGGATAGAGCATCCCATCCGTCCATTTCAGGTCATCGTCAGAACGGGCGCGAACCTCCTGGATGATCGCGTAGCCGTAGCTCTCGCCTTTCGAAAGGATGGAAAGCACGAGAGCTTCGGCAGAAGCAGCCACGAGGTCTTTCGGAATCATGGAAGCACTATGCATAGATTTGCTATGTATGTCAAAGAAAATCTTTTCGCACTGGCGATGGGTCCGCCTGTCAGTTTGAATTCCGCGCATGAACGAGCGCACAAGTTTCGTGATGAGTCGGTGCCCGTGGATGATTCTGTGCCTCCTGGCGGGGTTCGCGTGGATGGCCCCTGTCAAGGCTCTCGCCCCGATTCCTTGGAACGTCGTCTTAATCCTCGCCGATGATCTCGGCTGGACGGATCTCTCCTGCTACGGGAGCGATCTCTACGAGACGCCGAACATCGATCGCCTCGCGCGCGACGGCATGAAATTCACGCAGGCGTACTCCGCCTGCACGGTTTGCTCGCCCACGCGCGCTGCGATTCTCACCGGCAAATATCCCGCCCGCTTGCACGTCACTGACTGGATCCCCGGGTTGCCGCCGGAAAATCCGAAGCTGCTCGTGCCGGAATGGACGAAGTTTCTGCCCCTCGCGGAGGTCACCATTCCCGAAGCCCTCGGAGGCTATGCCACGGCGAGCATCGGCAAATGGCATCTCGGCGGCGAGGATTACTACCCCACGAAGCAGGGCTTCGACGTCAACATTGCCGGCAGTTCGGCGCCGAACACCCAAAGCTACTTCTCACCTTACAAAATCGCGACGCTGCGGGATGGCCCGAACGGCGAGTATCTCACCGACCGCCTGGCCGAAGAAGCCGCGCGCTACATCGAGCAGCACAAGGACACGCCATTCTTCCTCTACCTGCCGCTCTTTGCCGTGCATACGCCCATCCAGGGGAAAGAGCCGCTCATCCAAAAATACCGCGCGAAGAAAAAGCCGGGGCTCAAGCAGACGAACGCGATGTATGCGGCGATGATCGAGAGCATGGACGATGCAGTCGGTCGCGTGCGTGCGAAACTCGATGAGCTAAAGCTCTCGGAGCGTACCGTCGTCATTTTCGTTTCCGACAATGGAGGCCGTGTGCCGACGACCTCGAACCTTCCGCTCCGCGTGGGAAAGGGGTCATGCTACGAAGGCGGCACGCGCGTCCCGCTCATCGTGCATTGGCCCGGCGTAACGAAAGCTGGGAGCGTGTGCGAGACGCCGGTCATCAGCATGGATTTGTATCCGACGCTGCTCGAGATTACGCAGCGCAAGGAAAGCGGCGGGAAAGACCTGGATGGCCTGAGCCTGGTCCCGCTGCTGACTCAGAACGGCACGCTGAAGCGCGATGCACTGTTCTGGCACTACCCGCATTATCAGCACTACCAGCTCGGCGGCACCACTCCCTACGGCGCGATCCGCGTGGGCGATTTCAAGCTCATCGAATTCTTCGACGACATGCGCGTGGAGCTCTACAACCTGCGCGAAGACATCGGTGAGCAGCACAACCTCGCCGCCGAGCTGCCCGCAAAGGTCGATGAACTGCGCGAACGTCTGCACGCGTGGCGAAAGGAAGTCGGCGCGCAGATGCCCACACGAAACCCAGCCTATGATCCCATCAAGCCCGAGCATGACCCGACGAAAAAGAAACCGGAACCGGGCAAGGAGCAGATGCAGAGTCAGTGAGCCGTGAGTGTGGTATCCGAATCACTTCGGCGCCATCTCCACCCAACGCGTGTTCACATTTTTCCCTGCGGTCAGTTGGAAGCTGCCGGGTCTCCCGGCGGCGGCGGTGAAGCTTTGCCGATGCGGGCCGGTGTCGTCGGTCCAGTCGTAGACGATCGCGAGATCGTCCTGCTTTTCCACCCGATAGACGAGATGTGCCTCGGCGCGGAGGACAGATTTGCCGCCATCATTGCGAAAACGGACTCGAACCGATTGCACGTCTTTTCCGGTCAGATCAACCGAGCCGTAGCAGAAGCTCTGCGACCAGAAATCCGCGGGCTCATTTCCCTGGCGGGGGATCTTCCAGTCCTCCACGACCGAGTGCCACGATTTGCCACCGTCGGATGAGTATTCGATCTGATAGTTCACATCCGGCGAGGGCGGATTGCTCGAGGCCATCTGCACCGCAGCGTAGAGCGTCACTGCCTTCTCGCCGCGAGGCGTTATGAGTTCGAGCGTCACTCGGGGCTTGCCGAAACTGCCCTCCACAATGTGAGCATCCGCCTGTGGCTTGTTCGGGCCAGCGGAGACGATCGCGCGCCCGGATGCTGCGGACGTGATGGTATTCTTTCCATCGTGAAGGCGCGGAAAAATCGCCGCGTTTGCCTGGCACACGGTGCGGAGCGTCAGCGTGCTTTGCGGGAGCGGCTTGCTGAATTTCTCGAGTTTCAACCAATACTGCCGCCGGCCTTTGACGTGGTCGGTGAGGTCCAGGCCATCGGCGAACGCGACCGGTTTGCTCCAAATTCTGCCCTGGTCCACGGATACGCTGACGTCGCAACCCGCCGTGCCATGCACCACCAGGCCATTTCGGCAGCCGTCATCGTAGATGCCCCACGGCGCATCGTTGGGCGGCGTCGCGGCGATGATGTACGGCGTGTAAAATTCGAGGACCACGTGCTGGTCGTCCGCGGCGATCACGCCTTCGTGAAAGGCGTCGCTCTTGAAGTCCGGCGTGTATTCATACACCGCGTTTGCGTAGCGCGCCTGGCCCGCATGGTAGCCCGTGCCGCCGGTCGAGCGAAACATGCGCTCGGGCTGATTCACCCATGTCTGCGCGCGCTCAGGCCCCGGAATGCCACCGGATTTATAATTGCGTCCCCAAAAGACGAACGTCTTGCCGTCGTCGAGCCCGGGCTGGAAATAGCGTCGCAGCGTCTCGCCTTTGCGCAGATGAACGATCGGCGGAGGACCGGAGTAGCCCGGAAGAAGTTCCGCCGTGTTGTAATCGCGGTATACGCCGCCATCCCCGGCATCGAGCCCGCAGACCAGCCAGCCATTCTGCTTTTGCGGGGAAAATTTGCGGTCGGTGAGTTGTTTCAAGTCAGCTTTTACATCGGGGATCGAGAGCAATGACTCGCCTTTCGGATCGAAGACCACAGTGGAGATGTCGTGATCGATTAGCGCCCACCTGCCCGCGCCGTACGGGCCGCCCGTGAGGTAGGCCTCGAACGAATTGTGTCCTTGAACGCCAACACCGCGGCCGCGGCCGTGTCCGAGCAGCGCCTCGAACTCCGCCGTCCACTGGGAATGCGTGGTGCCGCACAGTCCGAAGCCGTGCGCGAAGAGACCCGTCCAGTATTCGCGCGTGCGGAGATCGCCTTTCTTGAAACCAGTGCCCCATAAATCCTCGGTCCCCTCTTCGCCGTGTGCAAAATGCGTGTTACGCCAGAACCACGACGCCAGCGCACGCTCCTGGTCCGATTTCGGCTCGACGCCTGTCACGCGCTTGAATTGCACGGCCTGGGTTTTGAACAGGCGCGGAAAATCGGAGCACGACAATTCACCCTCATAGAATGGATGATCGGTCTGGAGTTGAGGATCTCCCACACCGGCGAGCACCGGCGTAGCGAGCAACAATAGGGCGCATTTCATCATGCAACGATAATCCCTTGCCTGCCTCGCACTCAGCACTATTTCCGCAAATCGACAGCGATGTGCGGCATTAGCGCTTGCTTCAATCGAGGTTTCGGCAGCGATTACACCCCGTATGAAACCGTTCGTTACCCTTCTGCTCCTGATGCTTGGAGGTCTTCATCCACTGTTCGCGAGCTTTCATTTATGGGACATCGATGAGGTCTATTCCAATGCGGATGGCACCGTGCAGTTCGTGCGCCTTTCGACCAAGTCCGATGGGCAGGAATTTCTGGCGGGGCAGTCGCTGACGTTCACGGGCCCGGGCGGACCGCATACGTTTACGTTCCCGACGAATGCCGCGAGCGGCTCCACGGCGAATCACTCGTTGCTCATCGGCACGAGCTCGCTACAGACCCTCTACGGCATCACGCCGGACTACGTTATACCCGCGTCGTTCTTCGCCCAGGGCCCGGGCGCAAACCTCGACTTTGCCGGCGTGGATTCGGTAAGCCTCGCGAAACTCCCGCTGGATGGAGTCAAATCGTTGAATGGACGCGCCGGAGACGACCCGCCCACGCACTTCGCGATCAATGCCAATGCGAAGGCCATCAACTTCGCCGGAAATCGGTTTACTATTGGGGCATTTGGAGCTTACGGCGGCAAATACAGTGGAGTTTTGGTCCAGGCGTCGTTCGTGCCCGCGGAATCGGGCTTCCTTTCTGTGACGCTCGCGCCCACCGGGGCATTCTCCGGCAAACTGAAATTCGGGACGCAAAGCTTCACCGTCGCCGGGAAATTCGATGGGCTGGGAAATTCGAGCGTAAATCTCGCGAACGGCGCCATCGCCCTGGCGCTGAAGCTGGATCTCCTGAATGGCACGGATCAAATTGCCGCGACCCTCACGCGCACGGCTTTGGCCACGCTGAATTGGACGCTGGATCGTGGAGTCGTTGTGCCGAAAGGCGGCGCTGCTGCAAAGGCCGGGAGTTACACATTCCTCATGCCTCCGGCTGTCGCAAGTCCCGCTCCTCAAGGCGTGGGCTTCGCCTCGGTGAATGTAGCCAAAAATGGCGTGATCAAAGCGATCGTCACACTCGCGGACGGGACGCATTGCACGCAGAGCGTACCGATTTCAAAGAACGGTGTGTGGCCCTTCTACGCCTCGCTCTACGGCACGAAGGGACTCATCCTCGGCGCGCTCAACTTTCGGCCGGTGGAATACGTCAGTGACGCTGACGGAGGCATCAGCTGGTTCCGCCCCGCGAATCCGAAGGCGAAGACTTTTGCGCCCGGCTTCACGGAGCATCTCACGATGATCGGCTCGAAGTATCAGGCTCCGCTGAAAGGCAGCCCCGCACTCCAGTTCGGCGCGGCGGCGGGCGGTCCCAACGTGACGATCAGCCCTGCCCCGCTGCTGACAAAAGCCGTGACGCTTTCCGCCACAAACAAGATTACTGTCGCGGCACCGGGTGCGGACAAACTGGCAATGATCGTTTCAGCGCCAAAGGGAACATTCACGGGCAGCTTTGTGGAGACTGCCGTGAACAAGAAACGCACGTTCTCCGGGGTGCTGTTTCAGAAGCAGGCGCTCGCGGCTGGATTCTTCCTGAATACGAATGAAGGCGGCTTCGTCGCGCTCAGCGTTACGCCCACTGCCTCGAACCCATCGGACATCAAGAACGGCACAGTCGCGGCGGGGACCAAGGTGACATTGAGCAATGTGCTGGTTACCGGCATCGGCGTGGATGGATTTTTCGCGCAACGAAAGGACGGCGATGCTGGATTTACTGGCGCGGATTACTCCGGGTTGTTCGCGCTTGCCGGGAGTGAGTTACTTTCCACGATCGCAGTGGGTAATCGCGTGAGCTTCGCGGGCGTTGCGACGGTGCTGGATGGCACGCCGGCAATTACCGCGCTTTCCGGTCTCGATGTCATCAATGCCGCGGAAGCGCCGCCTTTGCCGGTCGCGGTTACTGCGGCGGAGATCGCGTTCGGCGGCGTGCGCGCGACGGCGCTGGATGCCGTGCTGGTGCAAATCGACGCAGCAAGTGTTTCCGCGGTGAACGCTGGCGAGAACGAGTTCACCGTGAATGACGCGGCGGGTTCGCTGATCGTGGGGAATTATCTCTTCACGGCAAATCCCCTGCCGGGCGTGGGAACCGCGTACACACGCGTCACCGGGATTCTTGCGCTACGCGGCGGAGTCTCGCGGATTCTTCCTCGCTCGGCGGGCGATCTTCCGGTCGCGATCCCGGTGCTGTCCACCTTTGGTCCGCAGCCGGCGTTTGTAACCACAGGCAGCAATGGCCAGCCGACGATTCCAAGCCCGCTTTCCGTGACCATCACGAGCCCGGCTGTTGGAGACACCTTCATCTCCATCGGGTCGTCCAACAGCGGAGTGCTGACAGTATCCGGTGGCGGTGTCACGATCCCGGCCAGCCAAAGTTCAGCCCCGGTGCTTGTGAACGGCCTTGCCGAGGGGAGCGTGACTTTGACCGCCAGTCTCGGCGGATCGATGCTTACCGCGGACGTTCGCGTTTTCAACGAGAACACCCCGCCGACACTCCAGTCCTTCACCCCGGCATCGGACACGATTGGCATAAATGATACGAAGCAATTCACGGTCACGCTCGATCGCCCTGCGCCTGTCGGCGGGACAGTAGTGACGCTCGGCGCCACCCCACAAAACCTGGGTTCCCTCCCTCCCACAGTGACGGTGCCGCAGGGGCAAATATCGGCTTCGTTCATCTATACCAGCGGAGCCAGTGAAGGCGGCGTCGCGCTCAGCGCGACGCTCGGAGCCACCACTCTGCCGAGCTCGCTTACGATTCAGTCCAACTCCGGCCACCTCGTGATCAACGAGGTGGACTATGATCAAGTCGGCCTGGACACCGCGGAATTCGTGGAGATTTACAACGCGAGCAGCGGCGCGGTTAACCTTTCAAATGTCGCACTTGTGTTAGTGAATGGGTCGTCAAATGCCGAATATCGCCGGGTGGATCTCAGCGATGCGGGTTCGATCCCCGCCCACGGTTATCTTGTCATCTGCAACAGCGGGCTCGTCATCGCCTCGGGAGCGATTCGTTACTCACCGCCTCCGGGGATTTGGCCGACGACAGATGCGATCCAAAACGGCGCGCCTGATGGCGTGCTGCTCCTGGACAAATCTACCAATACCGTGATCGATCGCCTTTCCTACGAAGGTTCGATTACAGCAGCCATGATTACCGGCGTCGCGGGAACGGTTAACCTCGTCGAAGGCACTGCTATTCCCTCCGACAGGGCGGACTCTAATACAGCGACTGCCAGCCTTTGCCGCCTGCCAAATGGCAACGACACCGACGATGCGACCACCGACTGGACGCTCTCAAATACGCCTACGCCGGGCTCACCGAATATGCAGTAACGCGGAAACGGCACCCTCGAACTGCACTGCAGCCATTTCGTTTCGGCTTTTGATTCAGCCACCCCAATGCGGTCCGTAGCGTCCGTCGCGGATTTGGTCGCCCAATTTGTGAAATAGATAAATCGTCCGCGGCGCTTTCTTGAGGTCGAGATTCTTGATGCGCCATTTCGTCTCCTCGACGTGCCCGAATCGGCTCATCCAGCACCATTCGTAGATGTCGTTGATTTCTGCATCCCACACCGTCAGGCCACGCCCGCCTGAATCAAAGTAATCCGGGAGCACCGCCTTATATCGCGTGCCTCCACTATAAATCCCGGGACTAAATGGCACGCCCGCGGGTTCGCAAACCTCGCGTAGAAAGGTCAGGTTGAACTTGTCCGAAGTCGCACCGAAGCCGTGCTCAGTGAAGACAGCATCCACGAGCTTGGCGGCGACGAGTCGGCGGAGGTCCACGCCAAAGAAAAGGTCGTCCTGTGCGCTCGCATTGATGAGCACGCTGAGCGCGAGACGCTGATCGTTGCCACGCCGCCTTTGCTCCGTGTCGAGCATCTCCCGCAACTCCTGAAAGAATTTCGTCACGATGTCCGAGCGGAATGCCGTGATGCGCGGATCGGTTTCCGAGATCTCGCGAGGGTCCGTGCCGTGCTGCGCAATAAACAGTTTCCGCGCCGGAGCCTCATAAAGGACGAGCGGGTAGCCGCGGGTGAAAACGATATTCACACCATCCGCGCCGAACTGGAGCATCTCGCGCAGAATTTCGATCATGTGCTTGCGAACTTCCGGCACCGCCCAGCTCATCCTCGTGACAGGTGTCCCATCGCGGTCCTCGCACCGCCACTCGGGGTGCTCCCGGTAGAATGGCGAGTCCCAGTAATCGGCGTAAGGCTCCATGAAGCTCCATCCTGCCGGACGCATGCTGACATGAACCCTCACACCAAGGGCCTGAGCGCGCGCGGTCTGTGATTTGATGGGGTTGATTTTTTGCTCCGCGAGCGCGCGCATCGATTCGACGAAATGCCGATCGCCGACTCTCGGGAGCGTCTCCGTTTTCGAGCCCCACATGAATCCGGAACTCGACGGGTAGTTGACCTTGTCTCCGCCGCCAGACTGCAAGATCAGCGTGCTGAAATCGGTGTCGCGAAATATTTCGATGGATGAAAGCAGGTCCGCCTCTGTCCGCGGGCTGCGATGGAAGAAGTCGCTGAAGCCGTCGTTCGTCGCAGCGAGCACCCGATGCGAGGGGTCACGCTGCTCCTCTTCGATTCGGCGCACTTCATCTTGTGTGAGCGGAACCAGCTTGATGTGAGTAATCCCACACGCCGCGACCTCGCCGGTGGTCTGCGGGCTGAAGAGCAGGCGGCTATCTTTGCGCAAGCGCGCAGCGCGGAAAAAGATCTCCTCCGTGTGGCCGTACGAATAGGGCTGCGGCGAAGTGCGCGGGTTATGGCGCGGCACAGGCGAGCCATCGGTATCCAGGCGAATCCTCGCAGTGGTGGGTGCCTCCGTGACACTGAACAGTCCGACAAAGATGGCGTGCCAGCCTTCCACACCGGGAGAAATCGAGACCTCGGGCGCACCTGCTTCGGGCGGCGCCCAGATCATTTTTCCACGGTACCCATCTTTCGCCAGTTCATATGGAATTACCTTCCAGTGGCTTTTCTTTAGAACCATGTCGGACAAAGCCGACGCCGGCTCGCAGTGGGAAAGGTCGGTGACAACGATGGCCTTCGAAGCGTTTTCCCAATCGCCGAGCGCCGCCCCCGCCCATGGCTGGGCAACCTGGGCAGGCGCGCTTCGCGACAGGGCTAAAGCAGCGAAGCCGATTACGAGGAGAGCACACCGGGCAGGATGAATGCGTGTTCCGAGCATGCGCCGATGCTACGGCTTTGATCGGTACGCTGCCAAGAACCCGCAAATCACGAATGGGTTTCACGCTTCCGCTCCCATTGCTCCCGTTCATCGCATTCATCCCATCGGCCTCGACTCCCCGTCAAAACTACGGTCTCCTGAAGGCGGAATCCTTGCATACTCACGTGAAATCACGGGCTGCCATCCTTCAGTGCGCGCGCTTCCTTGCGTTTATGATTCTCGCGTCACGGCTCACGCCAACGATGCGCGGGCAGGGACCGGTTGAGTTGCGTCCAGGCAGCGACTGGCCCTTGGCCACGCCCGAGAGCCAGGGAATGTCGTCCGCGCAGCTCGAGGAAATCAAGGACCGGATGGCAGCGAAAAAGACGCGTGCGCTTCTCGTCGTTCGAAATGATTACATCATCTTCGAATGGTACGCGCCGGGTGCGACACCCACTACCAAACAGGGCACCGCATCCCTCGCAAAAGCGCTTGCAGGCGGGATGTCACTGGCCGTTGCGATGACCGATGGGGAAATCGCGCTCGACGATCCCGTTGCGAAATTCATCCCGCAGTGGAAGAACGACCCGCGCAAATCGAAGATTTCGATTCGGCACCTCGGCTCACATACGGCCGGCTTGTCCGATTCCACGACGGAAGGCGTGAAGCACGAGGAGCAGCCCGGCTGGATGGGCGATTTTTGGAAGCAGCTCGAGCCACCGCGCGATCCGTTTACGCTGGCGCGCGACGAGGCACCGCTCCTATTCCCACCGGGAGAAGACATCCAATACAGCAATCCCGGGATCGGATTGATGGCGTATGGGGTCACCGCAGCAATCCGCGGCGGCGGGCAAAAGGACATCCGCACGCTGCTCCGCGAGCGCGTGATGCGGCCCATTGGCGTGCCCGATGCTGACTGGTCCGTCGGGTATGGGAAGACATTTACCGTGGATGGATTGCCATTGGTTCCAACTTGGGGAGGCGGCGCGTATACACCACGGGCAACCGCGCGAATCGGACGTCTTGTCCTGCACGAGGGAAATTGGGAAGGCCGGCAGATCCTCGACAAGGAAGCGCTACGGCAGGTGACCAATGATGCCGGGCTTCCCGGGCATTGCGGGATGGGCTGGTGGACAAATGCCGGCGAACGATACGCGAAATTGCCAAAAGACGCCGTGTGGGGCGCGGGCGCGGGCGATCAACTCCTGCTGGTCGTGCCAAGCTTGAATCTCATCATGGTGCGCAATGGCGAGGCACTCGCACCGGGACCCGGCGAACCGCCGGTGCGGCAGGACGACGTCTTCACGAAGTACCACGATTATCGCGCGCGCATCTTGTTCGAGCCGCTTGCCGAGGCTATCGTCAAGAAATCCGCAGCGGGTGCGCCCCCTCGCAGTCCGGTGATCCGTGAGATTCGCTGGGCTCCCGCATCGACGATTCGCCATGCGGCGCACGGGAGCGACAATTGGCCGCTCGCGTGGGCCGACGATGACGCGCTCTACGGCGCGTATGGCGACGGCGCGGGGTTCGAGCCCTTGCTGCCTGAAAAACTCAGCATGGGCTTTGTGAAGATCACCGGGGGTCCGGCGGATTTCGCGGGAGTCAATATCCGCTCCCCCAGCGGCGAGATGCGCGGTGACGGCCCCGCCGGCAAGAAAGCGAGCGGCATGACTTGCATCGACGGCACGCTGTGGCTCTGGGCACGCAACGCGAGGAACTCGCAGCTCGCGTGGTCGCACGATCACGGCGCCTCGTGGGAATGGGCGGACTGGCTTTTCGACGTGAGCTTCGGCTGCCCAAGCTTTGTGGATTTCGGAAAGAATAACGCGAGTGCACGCGACGAATTCGTTTACGTCATTTCGCCGGATGCGAATTCCGCCTATGAAACGGCAGATGGCATCGTGCTTGCACGCGTGCCGAAGTCAGGCCTTCGCGAGCGCGAACTCTATCAATTCTTCGCCGGCCTCGACACGGCCGGCGCAGCGCAATGGACCGACGACATTGCCAAGCGCCGCATGGTGTTGTCCCACCCAGGTCACTGCTATCGGAGTCGCATTACCTTCGATGCGACGCCTCGCCGCTATCTTCTCGTGCAACCGATCCCCTCTCCCAATTCCCGCGATGCCAATGGCCGGCTCGATTCGCGGAAGCAGGGCGGCCTCGCGATCTACGACGCGCCTGAGCCGTGGGGCCCGTGGACAACGGCGTACCTCACCGATCGATGGGATACCGGCCCAGGCGACTCCGCGAGCTTCCCGTCAAAGTGGATGAGTGCTGACGGCGCCACGCTGCACCTTGTCTTTTCCGTTGACGACTGTTTCTCAGTGCGAGCGGCGACGGTGGTCCTATCCGGGAAATAGCACTCGCGGCCACGAGTGCCGCCTCCAGTCAGCACGAATACCACGCCTTGAATCTCCTCTGGCCTTGCCGGGAAAAGCTGCCAGCCTTGAGTCGCCACCACCGTGAACACCATTTGCTCGAGAACCGCACTGGCCATTTCGGCCGCGCTGATCTTAGCGCTGCTGCCGGGTGATGCGCAGGCCGACGACTGGCCGCAGTGGCGTGGGCCGAATCGCGACGGAGTGTGGCGTGAGAGCGGAATCCTCGACACCATTCCTGCGTCCGGACCCCAGGTTCGCTGGCGCACCAAAATCGGCAGCGGCTATTCAGGTCCCGTGGTCGCGCAGGGACGCGTCTTCGTGAATGATCATCAGTTTGAGCCGGAAATGGAGCGCGTTCTCTGTCTCGACGATGCGACGGGCAAACAGCTCTGGGTGCATTCGTATCCCACCGATTACAAGGACATGGAATACGGCAATGGCCCGCGTGCGTCGCCGACCGTTCACGACGGCAAGGTGTACTCCCTGGGTACGCAAGGTCATCTCGTCTGCCTGGACGCGGCAAATGGCATCGTTCTGTGGAAGAAACATCTGGTTGCGGATTTGCGCGGCCAGATCCCACGCTACGGCGCGAGTGCGGCGCCACTCATCGTCGGCGATCTGCTTATTGTATGCGCAGGCGGGCAACCGGACTCGAGCGTCGTCGCGCTCGATCGAATGACCGGTGAGGTGCGCTGGGGCAAACTGCCGGACCGGCCTGCATACAGCGCTCCGATTGTGATTGAAACAGGTGGCACACACCAGCTGATTGCATGGACTGCTGACTCTATCTCGTCGCTGGAACCGGCGACGGGGCGGATCTTTTGGCAGGTCCCATGGAAGGCATCATTCGACCCCGCGCAAATGGTCGCCTCGCCAGTCTGGCACAAGGACATGCTGCTCTTCATGGGGGCGTGGAGCCGGGGATCGAAAATGCTGAAGTTGGATGCGTCAAAACCCGAAGCAACCGTACTCTGGGAAACCGGAGCAAAGCCCTCGACCACAATCTCGACGCCGCTCTTTCAGCATGACGATTATTTCTACGCGATTCTCGGCAACGGCAGCCTGGCCTGCCTCGAGGCTGCCACCGGCAAGGAGGTATGGAGCACGCGGGAGCCGACGAGCCAAAGTTTCGGCAATGCGCACCTCACGCCCAACGGTGATCGTGTTTTTCTGTTCAATCATACAGGCCACCTCATTCTCGCGCGCCTCACGAAGGAAGGTTACCGCGAGTTGGGACGGTATCTGCTCGTGGAGCCAACCGCGGGTTACCGCGCTCAGGGCCCGATCACGTGGGCTCATCCGGCCTACGCGAACAAGCACGTATTTGCGCGCAATGATCGCGAATTGGTCTGCGCGTCCCTTGCCGCCGGAAAGGTTGCCGGGGCCGTCGCTGAAACGCCACCCGCGCAGCAAAAAGTGCGGGTGCTATCCGAGTTTGAAAGCAATGCCGCGCTCGGCCTGGCCTTCTCGCCAGACAGCGCGCTCCTGGCGGCCGGAAGATGGAGCGGCGACGTAAAGCTAATCGATCTGGCCGGCGGCAAGGACCTTCCTGGCCCAGCAGCGCATAATGACTGGGTGCAGTCGGTCGCGTTTTCGCCCGATGGAAAATACCTCGTTTCCGCGGGAGGCAGTGAATTCAAGCCGGAGCGAAACGGAGGCCGGGCGACCGGGCAGATCAAGCTCTGGGACCGTGCGGCGGCGAAGGACGCCGGCGAATTCGTCGGACACACCAACAAGGTTTTCACCGCCGCGTTTTCGCCCGACTCCAGAACCCTGGCGACGGCGAGCGCCGATGAAACGGTGCGCCTTTGGGAAGTCGCTACGAGAACCGCGCGCGTCGTACTCCGCGGTCACAAGGACGCCGTGTGGTCCGTTGCTTTTTCACCCGATGGAACGACGATCGCCTCCGCTGGCGTCGATCGCACCGTGAAACTCTGGAACGCCGCGACCGGCGCGGAACTCGCAACCTTTCGAGGGCACGAAGACGAGGTTCGATGCGTAGCCTTCTCGCCCGATGGCAGGACGCTTGCGAGCGGCAGTGCTGACTGGACTGTCCGCCTGTGGGATGTGTCTGCCCGGAAAGAGAGCGGCATACTCAAGGGGCACCAGGGCGCCATCCAATGCCTCGCGTTCTCCGCCGACGGTATCCTCGCGACCGGTAGTGGAGACGAAACGATAAAGCTGTGGGACATGGCGACCGGCAAAGAGCGAGCGACATTGCGCGGCCACCGAAGCGGCATCTCGGCGCTCGCCTTCGCCCCGGACAAACGCACCCTGGCCAGCGCCGGCATGGATGACGCCGTGCGTTTGTGGACGATTTCAGAGTAATCGATCTTTTCTTCCTCAATTTTTTCCTCCTCAAAAAAAATTCCGCAAAACCCTTTGACCCTCACGTTACGTGAGCCCTGACAGATGCATGGAGCCGGTGGAATCATGGTGATTCCGCCGGAGAAACAAACGATGGCTTACACAGTCAAAAAACTGGCCGCGATGTCGGGCGTCAGCGTGCGCACACTTCATTTTTACGATGAAGTGGGTCTGCTGAAACCGGCTTATCACGGCGCAAACGGGTATCGCTTCTACGAGGAGGCGCAGCTCCTGATGCTCCAGCAAATCCTGTTTTTCAGGACGCTCGGCATCGAGCTGCAGCAGATCAAACGAATCCTCGAACGTCCCGACTTCGACAAGGTCGCGGCGCTGGAATCGCACCGAAAGGTCCTGCGTAAAAACCTCAGCAACACCCGCAAGCTGATTCAGACCATCGACAAAACCATCGAGCACCTGAAAGGAACGAGCAAAATGAAAAGCCAGGAATTGTTTGCGGGCTTCGACCCGAAACAGCAGGCGAAACACGAACGGTATCTCATCGAGCGCCACGGCGAAGGGATGAAAAAGAGCATCGCGGAATCGAAAAGACGCGTGAAGGACTGGACGAAGGCGGATTGGGAAAAATCCGGAAAGGCCTTCGCGGAGATCTGCCAGGACATGGCCGGCCTGATGGGCCGGCAGTTGGCCGCGGACTCGCGCGAGGCGCAGGGTGTAGTCCGCCGGCACTTCGAGTGGATCAAGAAGTTCTGGACGCCAACACGGGAGTCCTACGCGGGTCACAGCCTGACGATTGAGGAATCGGATTTGGCAAAAGCCTACGAGGCCTACCACCCGAAGCTCCCGAAGTTCATGGGCGCGGCCATCCGCGTCTTCGCAGAAAAAGAATTGGCGTGAGGGCGGAGCGGATTCGCAATCAGAGCCCAAGGCGGCCCTCGTGGCTGCCTTGGGCTTTCTCCGCGATTTCTATCGCACTCCGGGCGCCATTGCCAAATCTGGTTCGCTCGATTACTCATACAGGCTCCTGTCGAAATGCCGATCTCCCGGATAATACTTTTTCTGATCGCCGCGCTTCTTTCCACGACAGAAGCGCAGACGACGCTGATCGGTCGCAATGCGATTTGGAAATATCGCATCGATGGCACCGATCTGGGCACCGCATGGCGTGAGCGCAATTTCGTGGATTCGACGTGGTTCCTCAACTTTGCGCCGCTCGGCTACGGAGGCGGCGAAACCACCACCCTCGCACCGCCAGCCGGCACGGTGACGACCTATTTCCGCCGCCATTTCAATGTCACGGACACGAGTGCATTCTCGACACTCACCCTTCGCGTGCGGCGCGACGACGCGGCCGTCGTGTGGCTGAATGGAGAACTCATCTTCTCGTCCGACTTCCCCGGCGCGCCACCCGACGCGAACGTCCCGGCGCCGAGCTCCGTGAGTGGCGCCGCCGAAGAGGAATTCATCGCGATCACCCTCACGTCGGGCGCGCTGGTCGCCGGCGACAACGTCATGGCCGTCGAAATCCATCAGGCCGCCGACGCGGAAAACGATCTCATCTTCGACCTCGAGCTCACCGGCGGGGCGATCGCGGAGCTGGTTCGCGGGCCGTACCTCCAGCAGGCGACGTCTTCGGGCATTACCGTCCGTTGGCGAACGGATCGCCCGGTCATCGGAAAAGTGCGATACGGCCATGAGACGAACCAGCTCTCCTTGAGCGCCAGCGAAACGGTTCCCACGACGGAACACATCATCCCGATCACCGGCCTCGCGCCCGACACGCGATACTTCTACGCCATCGAAGACGCTGCACACTTCTTCGCAGGAGGGACGCCCGACTACTATTTCACGACCTACCCCGTCCCGGGAACGGTGAAGCCGTTTCGCGTTTGGATCCTGGGTGACAGCGGAACGGGCAGCTATTTCTTCAATGACCAGCCGCGCCGTGTCGCGAGCGCCTACAAGCACTCCCCGTTCTTCAAGCACGCCGACGTGTGGCTCATGCTCGGCGACAACGCTTACGGCGGCGGCTTCGATGCTGAGTATCAGCGCGCGGTGTTCGACGTTTATCCGGATTTTCTGCGCAATACGACCCTGTGGTCCACGATGGGGAATCACGAGACCTACAACGGCGAAGATCCCCTGCCCTACTACCAAATCTTCACGTTCCCCACGAACGGCGAAGCCGGCGGCATGGCAAGCGGCTCGGAGCACTACTATTCCTTCGATTACGCAAACGTGCACTTCGTCTGCCTCGACTCGCAGACCACCGAGATGCGCATGGAAAACTCGGCGATGATGCAGTGGCTCGAGGCCGATCTCGCCGCCACGTCGCAGAAGTGGATCATCGCCTTCTGGCATCACCCGCCTTACACGAAGGGCTCGCACGACTCCGACTGGGAGTGGGACAGCATCGAGATGCGCGAGCGATTCGTCCCCATTCTCGAAGCCGCGGGCGTGGACCTGGTGCTCAGCGGCCACAGCCACAACTACGAGCGCTCCTGCCTGCTGAACGGCCACTACGGCATCTCGTCCACACTCATCCCGTCGATGCAGGTGAACCCCGGCCTCGGTCGCATCGGTGAAAACGGAGGGGCCTACCTCAAGGCGCCGATTCCGCACAACGGCGCGGTTTACACGGTGGCGGGGCACAGCGGCCAGGCCGCCACTTACGCCCCCGTCAATCATCCCGCGCATGTCGTGAACTGGAGCATCATGGGATCGATGTTCCTCGACATCAACGGCGACCGGCTCGACGCGCGAATGATCGATATCAACGGAATCATCCGCGATTGGTTCACCATCGAGAAAGTCGCGCCCGTCGCGGTCCCCGCGCCACCTGCGAACCCGCCGCCACACGACGCCTGGCGCATCGCTCACTTCGTCGAAAATGCAAACGTGCCCGACATCGCCGGAGACCTCGCCGACCCGGACCACGACGGCATCCCGAACCTCATCGAGCGCGCATTCGGCCTCGACCCGAATGTGTCCTCCGTTGACGGCCTGCCTTGCGCCGCGTTGTCGGGCGACACTGCAATCACGTTCTGCCGCCCGTCCACGACCGCCGACCTGCGCTACGTAGTGCAGTTCAGCACCGACCTCGTGCGCTGGACGGATGGCTCCAGCTACCACGGCGCCGACATCGTGCCAAACACGGCAATCACGGAACAAGTGTCGATCGTTCATGGCGATTCGGAATTGATCACGGTCCGTGCAAAGCCCCCCGACGCCGGATTCCTGCGCGTCGCCGTCCGGCGCGACTGATGCCCGCCTGTAGCTGCGCTCGTGAGAGCCCGGACGATCGCGGCCGAAGGATTTGCCGACGTATCGGGTTTCGCGTTTCGGGTTTCGAACGGGCGAGGGCGCCCCGGCTCCCAGCGAAAAGGGTCGGAGGGTATGATTTCGTATGGTTTTTCTTCGCGGTTGAACGGCCCGATCTCGTGCTTCTCCGTATTTGTGGACACACGCCACCGCGCACCCCTCTCCGGAGGGTATGGTGAGGGTATGGTTTTCGTATGGTTTGGGCAGGTTTTCGCATGGTGTTCGTTGGATTCCGTATGCCCCGCACTTCCCCGCCCTGCGCGGACGCATGCACCGAGCGCACATCTGCGCGCTCCGGATAGACGGATGTTGATATTTGGGTGAATCCGGCGACCAAAATGTTGATATTTGGGTGGATGGAGGGCGCATATTGTTAACGTTTGGGTGGTTGATGTTGAGATTTGGGTGATTGAAGGATGCATTCGGAGCGGCGTAACCGGCACAATCCCGTGTTGGCCCGCCCATGGGTGCTCGCCGGTTGAAAAAGCGCGCGCAAGAGCGCCGTGCCTCGGATAGCGCAGGCGTCCCCGCCTGCCGCTCCACGCGTCCTCGCGTGGACCACTAAACGCACGACAGACCTCGCACAAGTTCAACGCGATGCGGCATGAATTTGGAAGGCTGGAAGGCAGGACCGATCCGCCGATATCGCCTGCATCCCGCGCATTTTGCCTTCCTGCCTTCCCGCCTTCCAAATTGGAACCATCGATTGATTTGGAATGGGGGAAGGCTCGAAGGCACCTCATGCCCACAAATGTTTCGTTTTGTAATCGTTTCATGGCGCTTTCGTGTTATACCAAACCAGCTGCAGAGTCGAGTGGAAACCCTGCAGGCCCGGCTTCACCAAAGCGCTCCCCCCCGGCGAGTCCGCCAAAGAGTCTCGTAGCTGCGTTCGTCAGAACGCGGCCATCTCGACACCACCACTCACCATCCCAGTTCCGCATCCGCGCTGCCCATCCGAAGGCGGTGTCGTCGCTTCGCTATGCCACCGCAATACAAGGCGCCCGTTCGCGCGGGACGTCGATTGCACAAGACGTCTCAGGGTTTGGCCACGTTGTTCGAGAACAGCCTTTGTGCGAGCCGCGCGTATGGGCCGTCTCCCGGAGTGGAAAGAGCCTCGGCGCGCGTGCGTTCATAGGCGGCGACGAGCGAAAGCGCGTCGGCGGGATCGGTCGGGAGTTCTGCGAGCGAAAGCGTGTCGGCGAGCTTGGCCAGCCACCCGGGGGGTGGCGTGGGAAAGTCCGGCACGTCCCAGGCACATACGGCGTTCGCGGTCTGGGCGAACAACCGCTGGCCATCGGGTTGAAAGCGAACCTGCATGACCGGAACATCGTGTCGAAGCGGTTCAATGATGGGCTGGCCGCTCGCGGTGTCCCAGACCCGAACGATTTTGTCGCGCGAAGCCGTTGCGACGCGCCGTCCATCGGGGCTAAATTGCACATCAGTCACGTCGTCGTCGTGTTTTAGCGCACCGCAAAGTTGCACCCCGGTGTGTGCATCCCACACGCGCGCGGTTCCGTCCCACGAAGCGGTGGCGATGCGCCGGCTATCGGGATGGAAAGCAACTGCACTGACCGTCCTGCCGTGCCGCAACGGCGGCGAGACGGCGCGGCCTGTGGCAGTTTCCCACACGCGACAGGTGTTGTCGTTGCTCGCGGTTGCGGCGAGTGCGCTGTCAGGACTGAAATTTACGGCCGTGATCGAATCGAAGTGCGACAGCGGAGCACCAATCGCAGAGCCGTTGCGGGCATCGGTGAGCAGAGCCTTCTTCGCGCCCTCGTCAAAGGTCAGCTTGTAGCGGCCATCCGCGCTGATTCGAACGCCAACGGGATCACGCGCTGGTGCCGTGCTCATGGAAAAACCTGGTTTATTGGTGAGCCGCAGGTCCCAACGCTGAATGATGCTGTCCGCTCCGCTCGTATAAAGATCTGCTCCATCGGGCGTGAAGGCGGCGGCGCGAGGCTGCTCGAGGTGCCGCAGGGGCTGGGTGAGCGGACGCCCCGAGCGCACATCCCACACACGAGAGGTATGGTCGCTGGAACAGGTTGCGATGCGTGTGCCATCAGTGTTGAACGCTGCGAAGCGAATCGTGTCGCGGTGGCGCAGGGGTGGCGAAAGCGGTTCTCCTCCGGGTACTGACCAAACGCGGGCCGTGTGGTCCAACGACGCGGTGAGCAATCGCTGTCCGTCCGCGCTGAAGACCGCTGTGCTAATTCGATCCTCGTGCCTCATTCGCTGCCCGGTGCGCCGGCCGTCGGCGGCAGAAAGGAATTCTACTGTTCCGTCTAAAAGCGCTGCCACCAGCCAGGCGCCATCGGGCGAAAAACGCAACAGCCGCACCTCCGAGTCGAACGGCGGAAGTTCGCGCAACGGTGCATGGGTGGCGCCGTCCCACCAGCGCACGATGCGATCCGCCGCTGCAGTCACGAGAGTCGCGCCGTCGGGACTGATGGCAGCGCACCAAAGCCCTGCCCGATGCATCATCGGCTCACCGAGCGGCTGCCCTGTCTGTGCGTCATACATGCGCGCGATGGGATCGCTGCTCGCAATGAAAAAGTGCGCACTGTCCGGCGAGAATTGGACGTCGGGGACAAACGCTTCATGCCGAATTGGCGCGACGCGCCGGCGGCCGGTCTCCACATTCAGGATATAAAGATTTGCTCCGGCTGCCATTTGCCACGCCACGAGCGTTCGCTCATCCGGGCTGAGAATCGCGGCGCTCAGCTTGGTGCCATCGTGCTCGAACTCGATCAAGCGGCGGCCCGCGCTGGCGTCCCACAACGCAATGCCCTTGGCCGTACAGACGAGAAGGGTCCGCCCATCACGGAGGAATTGCAGCCGCAAAACGTCGCTGCCCGCGGAAAAGGGCGGTGTCAGCGGCAGCGCGAAATTACCGTGCCAAAGCGCAGACGCGAGCCGCGCCGCAGCGACAGGGTGCGAAGGATTGCGCCTGACGACGCGCGCGAGCGGCGCAAGCGCACTCGCGGAATCGCCCGCGCGGAAAAGGTCCTCGGCGCGCTCCAGTTCGATGCGGTTCAGCGAGTCTTCGAGTCGCGCATTCGCCTCGCGGAACTTCACCGACGCGGATTCCGCACGGTTCTTTGCGGCGTCGATGTACCAAAACGCGAGCGTCGCGACAGCGGCCAGCGCCACGAGCAGCGTCGCGACCGCGGGCCGTCGCCGGCACCAGCGAAAGGTCCTTTCCACGATGGACGCGGGCCTCGCGTAGATTGGCTCGCCACGGAGGAAGCGCGCAAGATCGTCCGCCACTTCGCGCGCCGTTGAGTAGCGATGCGCGGGCTCCTTGCGCAGGCAGCGCAGGCAGATCGTCTCGAGGTTGCGCGGCACCGCGGGATTCAGCCGCCGCGGCGCGAGCGGTTCGGCATCGTGGAGCTGGAGCAGGATCGCGTCGAGCGTCGGTCCTTGAAACGGCGGGCGTGCCGTAAGCAAATGGTAGAGCAACGCGCCGAGTCCATAGACGTCGGTGCGCGCGTCTGCGGTGCCGGCGAGTGCCTGCTCCGGCGCCGCGTATCCGGGCGATCCGAGCACTTCGCCGGTCCGCGTGAATTTGCCGGGACCAGCGCAGCGCGCGATGCCGAAGTCTGTGACACGCGGCCCGATATCGGGGTCGAGCAGGATATTCGAAGGCTTCAGATCGCGGTGCAGCACGCCGTGGTCGTGGGCATGCTGGACGGCCTCGGCGATCGCGCGCACGTAATCCGCCGCTTGCCGGGCAGGGAGCGGTTGATCTTGAACGAGAGCGCCGAGGTCTTCTCCCGCGACAAAATCCATCGAGAACCACGGCGTCCCTTCGTTCTCGCCGACATCGTGAATTGCGACGATGCCCGGATGGCGCAAGCGCGCCACGGCCTCCGCTTCCGCACGAAAGCGCCCGCGGGCGTCAGGCGCGGCAAATTCCCCTGCGGCGAGGACCTTGACCGCGACCGTGCGTCCAAGTCTGCGCTGCCGGGCGCGATACACGACGCCCATGCCACCCCGCGCGATTTCCTCCAGCAGCTCGTAGTCGCCGAGCACAATCGGCGCATCCTCTCCTGCAAAAACGCGCGACACGTCCAGGGCTTCGATGGAAAAGTGTACGAGGCAACCAGGGCAGGTCGATCCGGCCCAACCTGCGGGCAGCGTCGTACCGCAGCCACTGCAATGTGCTGGCATTTCGGAAGTAGGTGGCACGGTTGACTCACTCAGCATTTGTGCGGCGGGATTTCTTAATTTCGCAATGCGCGCGAAAGATTGTGCAGTTCCTCCTCCGCATGAGTCGGGTCAGATGTCCCGGCGGCGACCTCTTCGCGGACCACGGCGCGGTATCGCAGGCGCAGGCGGTGTACGGCGACCGCCACGCTGCGCGTGGCGAGGTCGAGTGCGAGGCTGGCGGTTTCGTAATCGTTCGCCTCGGGCTCGCGCGATAGAAACGGGCTCAGCACTTCGAATTGCCGCGCCTTTCCCGATTCCGTCAGTTCTGCCCGCAGGCGCTCGAGCGCCGTGGTGAGCACCGCCATCGCCCAGCGTCGCTCGAAAATCCTTTCAGGAGTTTCGTCCGTGGCAGGCTCGGCCCCAAACCACTGTTCGGCCTGAACAAGATCGAGCGAAACCGGCACTTCGCCCTCTCCACGTTTGACCCTTTGGCTGCGCTCGTACTCGTTCGCAAGGAATCGCTTCAGGATGGTGAGCAGGAGCGTGCTGAACCGCGTTTCGCGACGCTCGACGCCTGCGAGCCAGTCCTTCTCGATGAGCCGCGAAAAAAACTCCTGTGTCGAATCACGCGCATCTTCCGGCCCGCTTCCCCGCCGCCGGAGAAATGCGTAGATCGGGTACCAGTAGGCGTTGCAAAACCTCTCCATCGCCGCGGCACGTTCCGGCCCGTCGCGGCTCGCGAAAAGCACGACTGTCCACTGCGTCGTCGCGAACCGCGCAGACGCTGAAAGCCACGGGGCGGTGCCGGAGGTGATCACAGCCTGAGCGTAGCGGGCGCGCCTGCAATTGCGAGCGATAGAAAGAAATTCGGAAATCGTGGGGCCAAAACACGGAGTAAGCCGCTGAACTACCATGCGAAAGGGGCACCACTTTTTCGAAAAACAGGACGGCAACACGCCTGACCCGTTCAATACAATCCTGTCGGAAGCCGGGCCACACGTTGGGGCTGAGCAGTGTCAATTTTTGGCGCACGATTTCGCCGCGATGCCTGTGATGGCGCCGATTTTTGTCGGGCCGCTGCCTGTGGCCGGAATTGTGGCCCCGGCTGCATCGGCGACGCACGTATCGCTCGCTGCGCCGGAGCGACCGGTAATCCTCGCCGCCGCCGGGCCCGTCACTTCCCTCTCGCAAACGCAAGTGGATGCGCTGAAGGCCGGCCTGGACCAAACGCTCGCGAGCATCCAGTCGAATGTCGTGGCCCAGGTTTTTGGCGACACACTGCCGCTACTTGGGGACAATCTTCTCTCGGCGGCAACGGGTGGTGCGGCCCAGTTGCAATTCGTGACGGCATTGAAGAGCGCAATCCTGAGCGGAATGGGCACGCTGACAGGCTCTTCGAATTACACCAAGGCGCAGATCGAGGGTGCAATCAACGGTGCGCTCACAGCGGCCGGCATCACGGGCGCGGGCGCCAATCTGAATCTCGCGGACGGAGCAGACGTAAAGCTGACGTTCACAACGGCAAAAAACTACACCGCGCTCACAACGCCCGTAGAAGCCGATCTCGGGCTCCCCGGTCTCGGCGTGAGTACGAGCGGAAACGCGCAGACGACGTTCAATCACACGTTCAATTTCACCACGGGGCTGGACGCGACGGGATTCTACCTCGGCACGGGTGCGGGGCAGACGACTTTTACGATCGGCACGAATACCACGCTGCCGGGCTTCAGCGCCGATGCGACTTTGTCGCTCCTCAAATTTACGGCGACCAATAACGCGGCGACGCCGACGAGCTTCACCGGTAATTTCAATGTCACGCTGAAAGATCCCGGCGGCGACGGCCGTCTGCGCTCGGGCGAACTCGCCGGCGACTTGCTCGACGCGACGCTCAGCGGTAACGCAGCGGTCAATCTCAAGCTTGCCAGTAACCTCGGCACTGCAGTGCTGCCGGACATCGCAGCCGATCTGGGCTATGCATGGAATTTCAGCAATTCCGTCGTGAATCCCGCCGCTGGCAATGCCGGGTTTGGCAACACGCCAACGGTCACTTTCAAGAACGTCAGCCTCGGCCTCGGCTCGTTTTTCGATAACTTCGTCGGCCCGACGTTCGAAGCGGTGCAAATCTTCACCGATCCATTGCAGCCGATCGTCGATGTGCTGCTCACGGAGATCGGGTTTCTTTCCGACCTCGCCGGCAAAAAAGTGACTCTTCTCGATGTCGCAGGCGGCATCGGCGCGATCAGCCCGGAAACCGCGAGCCGTCTCAATCTCTACGCGCAACTCATCAATTTCATCAACGCCGTGCCGACCAATGGCGCCGGCGCGCGCATCGACCTCGGCGATTTCTCGCTCGGCGCGCAGGACCCGCGCGCGGCGATCTTCCAGCTCGCGAATGCGGTGCCGGCGGTGATTCGCAATGCACTCGCGCCATCCGCGCAGAATGGCGATGTCGACGGATTCCTGGATGGAAAAGACGCGCTGCCGGGGGGCGGGATGTCGTTTCCGATCATCGAAAATCCGATGACGGCGATCAATCTGCTCTTCGGCAAACCGGTGGATTTTTTCACCTATCATGTGCCCGGGCTCGATCTCGAGGGGCTGGGATTCGATGAGTTCTTTCGCATCTTCGGCCCGTTCGGTGTGCGGCTCACCGCGACGATCGAGGCGCACGCATTTCTCGACATCGGCTACGACAGCACCGGCATCTTGCAGTTCGCGGCGAGTGGCGATGTGGAGGATATCTTCAACGGCTTTTACGTGGTGGATCAGCCCGGCCCCGAGGCGAGGCTCACCGCGCAGCTCAAGGCGTTTGCCGCAGTGAACGTCATCATCGCCGAGCTTGGCGTCGGCGGCGGAATCGAGGCAAATCTCAACGCATTCCTCCAGGACACCGACGCCACACCGGGCGATGGCCGCATTCATATCGGCCAGATGAGCAATAGCTGCGTCTTCGAGCTCTCAGGCGAAATTGTCGCTGGCTTGAGCGCGTACCTGGAAATCGGCTTTGGACCGTTCACCGAGACGTTTGAGAAGGATTTTGGGTCCGTGGTGCTTCTGACTTTTAACGTGGCCAGTTGCGATGCAGCGGGGATGCCGGGCGTGCCGGTGCTGGCGCACAACACCGGATCGAATGTCTCGCTTCACGTCGGCATGGATGCGTCGCTGCGGCAAATCGGTTCGCTCGAGGACAGCGCGGACGATTTCGTGGTTGGACACGTCTCGGGCGCGCTGGGCAGCGAAGTGGTGGGCGTAGTCGGCAATGGCCTGCTGACCGAAGGAGGCGATCCGGTGACGGCGCAATCCTACACCGTTGGCAACAATGGGAAGATCAACGCGGACGGCGGCGAAAAAGACGACACCCTCGCACTCGCGCCCGACGTGCTTTCGCCGTCGAATATGCATGGCGCAGAGGGCAATGATCGGCTCATCGGCGGTGCCGGCGTCGACCAGCTCTACGGCGACGCAGGCTTCGATCTGCTCGTCGGCGGCGCGGGCAACGATGCGCTCGATGGCGGCGCGGATTCGGATCTCCTCGATGGTCAGGACGACGACGATGTGCTCCTTGGCGGAAGCGGCTCGGACATTTTGCTCGGAGGCGCGGGCGCGGATCAACTCAACGGCGGCCCCGGCTACGACACCGCCACTTACATCAGTTCGCCGATCGGTGTGATTATCAATCTGACGCTCGGCACCGGCAGTGGCGACGCGCAGGGCGATACCTACGTTTCCATCGAACGCTTTGTCGGCTCGCCGTTCGCTGACATCATGAATGGCTCGACGGGGCCGGACAATTTCAGCGGCGACGCGGGCGATGACGTGCTGGACGGCAAGGAAGGCGACGATTTGCTCGTGGGCGACGCGGGCGCGGATTCACTCACCGGCGGCCCGGGGAACGACTTCGCCGCCTACACGCTCTCGCTCGCCGGCGTGAATGTGAGCCTCGCCACGGGCACCGGCACCGGCGGCGACGCGCAGGGCGACACGCTGAACACGATCGAGAATTTGCAGGGCTCCGCCGACTACGCTGACACGCTGGAGGGCGATGCCGGGCCGAACTGGCTGCGAGGCCTCAGCGGCAACAACGTCCTGCGCGGCCTCGGCGGCAACGATCTCCTCGAAGGCGGCAAGGACAACGACACTCTCGAGGGAGGCGACGGCAACGACACACTGCGCGCGAGCGGCGACGTGGCGTCGCTCGACCCGGCGGTCAGCGGCGGCATCGACATGCTCTACGGCGGCGCTGGCAACGACTTCCTCTACGGCGATGCGGGCGGCGACACACTCGATGGCGGAGGCGACGACGATCAGATTTTCGGCGGCAAGGATAACGACATGATCCTTGGCGGAGCGGGCAATGACACGATCACCGGCGGTGCGGGCGCGGATACGGTCGACACGGGCGAAGGAACGAACTCCGTTTCCGGCGACGACGGCAACGACGTGATCACCGGGGGCTCGGGGCCGGACACACTGAACGGCGGCGCCGGCTCCGACACGTTGAACGCCGGCGCGGGCAACAACGTGCTCAATGGCGGCGCAGGCATCGACGTGATCACCTCGCTCAGCGGCGACGACATCATCTACGGCGGCAGCGAAAGCGATCAGATCAACTCGGGCGACGGCAACGATATCGTCGAGGGCGGCAGCGGCGCCGACGCGATGGACGGTGGCGCGGGCCGCGATGCAATTCGCTACGTCTCCTCGCCGGCAGCGGTGGTGGTGGATTTGCAGCTCAACGCGCCGACCGGGCCTGTGGGAAGCGATGCCGTGGGTGATTTCATCGCGAATTTCGAGGATCTCTACGGCTCGGCGTTTGCCGATGACTTGCGCGGCACCTCGGGCGACAATCACATCGAGGGCGGCGACGGAGACGACTGGGTGCAAGGGCGAGCGGGCGCCGATTACGTGGCCGGCGGCAACGGCAACGACTTGCTCGAAGTCGGTACTCTGCGAGGGCCGGTGCAGGATTCCCAGCGCAACGATCAGATATTCGGCGGCGTGGGCTTCGATACGATCACCGCGGATTTCTCGAATCAGACGATCCCAATCACCGTCATCACCGGGCAGACCTGGACGTATGTTTTCGCTGACGGCGCATCCGCGAGCGATTTTGAGAACGTCCATGATTTTTTCACCGGCAGCGGCAACGACGTGCTGCGTCTCGATGGCGCGTCGGACGACGGATTCGCAAACCTCATCCGCACCGGCGCTGGCGCGGATACGATTTATTCCGGCCTCGGCGACGACAACGTGGACGCGGGCGACGGCGTGAATGTGCTCCACGGCGACGCTGGCAACGACGTGCTGATCTCCGGTACAGACGCCGACACAATCGATGGCGGCGCGGGCAATGACACGATCAGCGCAGGCGGTGGCGATAACCTCATCACTGGTGGCGACGGCACAGATACGATCACCTCGGGTGCGGGACTGGATACGATCACATCGGGCGCGGGCGACGACGCGATCTCCGCGGGTGACGGCGACAACGTGATCAACTCTGGCGCGGACAACGACTACATCACGACGGGCAGCGGCCATGACACGATCATCGCGGAAGACGGCAACGACACGATCGTGGCTGGCGCGGGTCGTGAACTCATCGACGCGGGCGCAGGCAACGATCTCATCACCGTCGGCGCCCTGCGCGGGCCAGTGCAGGATACGGAGCGGCTCGACCGCATCGATGGCGGCGCGGGCTTTGACATCATCACCGCCGATTACTCAAACCAGACGCTCGCGATTTCCGTCATCGCCGGCCAGACGCAGTCCTTCGACTTCGCCGACGGGGCGTATGTGCGGAACTTTGAGAACGTCCACGATTTCTTTACCGGCAGCGGCAACGACTCGCTGCGACTCGACGGTGCTTCGGACGATCACTTTGCAAACCTGCTGAAGACCGGCGCGGGCAACGACACGATCTATTCGGGCACCGCGAGCGACAACGTGGACGCGGGCGATGGCGACGACTTTGTGAACGGAGGCGCGAACGATACGGTGCTCGTTTTCAGCGGGTTTGACGTAGTCGGTTTCACCGGCCCCGGCGAGACGCTGATCGGTGGCGCGGGTAACGATACGATCTCGTTTGTGGACGTGCCCAAACCCATTGCTGGCGGCGGTCCCGGCTCGCCTGTCGCTTCCCACTTCGGCGTGCTCGTGAATCTCAGCACAAACGTCACGCAAGGCTCCGCGCTCGGCGTGACGATCAACGGCTTTGAAAACATCATCGGTACGGATTACGGCGATGATCTGACCGGCGACGACGGCCCGAACATTTTCATGCCGCTGCACGGCGGTGGGAATGTGGTCAGCATCGGCTTCGGCGGTCCGGATCGGCTCGATGGAAAAGGCGGCATCGACACGCTCATCATCGACTTTTCGCGGGAAGATCTGCCCACCTCCAGCGGCATCGGCACCACGTCGCCAGCGACTTCCGCTGGCACGACAGTCTATTCGCGGCTGACACCGGCATCCCCGTTTTCATCGCAAGATCAGATCTTCGCCACCGGGATCGAGCGATTCCAAATCACCGGCGCGAGCAAGAACGACCAGATTTCCGGCGGTTTCCGCGGCTCCGAGGATATCCTGATCGGGCTCGGGGGAAATGACACACTCGCGGGCGTGGGCGGGAGCGATGTCCTGATCGGCGGCGATGGCAACGACGTTCTCACAGGCGAAAATGTCGCCGCAATCAACTCGTTCGCCTCGGCGGGCGGGCACGACGTTTTCGATGCGGGTCCGGGAGACGATCTCGTCGAGGATATTGCGTTCAATGGCGTTGTCAGCGCGCCATTGCCATTGAATGTGGACGCGCTCTTCCAGCTCGATGGCGGCACAGGCTTCGACACGCTTTCCGCGGATTTTTCCAATCAGATTGTCGCAATCGTATGGGATGGCGCGGCGCCCACGGACATGACGTTTGCCGATGGCGCTTACGCGCGCAATTTCGAGCAATTGCGCTACTTCGTGAGCGGCTCGGGCAATGACTCACTCACACAGCTCGGGCGCTTCGACCAGGCTTTCCACACGAACGGCGGCGACGACATCATCGCGCCCGGCCTCGGCAACGACACGGTCTACGGCGGCACGGGCAACGATCTGCTCGTGCTCGATTACAGCGTCGGCGACCTCCCGACGTACACCGCCATCACCGGCGGCGGACCCGACAGAAACTTCCGCCGCGATAATCCCGGCGTCGGGGGCGTGGATTTCATCTCCTACCGGGAGATTGAGCGGCTGCTACTCACCGGCACTCCGCGCAACGACAACCTCCAGGATTGCTCCGGCGACGACATCATCTACGGCGGCGCCGGGGACGATGTCATCGTGAGCACGCTCGGCGGGAACAATTATTTCGACGGCGGCGACGGCAACGACACGCTCACCGGCTTCGCCGACAACACGAACGTGGATGACACGTTCATCGGCGGCGCGGGCAACGACACTCTGCGCGGCCTCTCCGGCAACGACACGCTGCTCGGCGGGCCCGGCAACGATGTGTTGAGCGGTGCCGAGGTCACCTTCGGAGCGGCGTTTGGTGGGCACGATTTGATCGACGGCGGAGAGGGCGACGACTTCGTGGATGAGTCGTATGCCGTGAGCGACACGACTGTCTGGATGCCTGCGGGCTCCGTGCTGAAGCTTGATGGCGGGCCGGGCTTCGACATCCTCTCGGCGGATTTTGCAAATGAGACGCAGGGCGTCGTCTTCATCGCCGGGCAGGTGAATGTGAACGAGTTCCCAGACGGCGCTTACATCCGGAATTTCGAGCAGATCATTGACCTCGTCACGGGCGGGGGCAACGACGTGCTCACGCAGCCGGGGCGGATCAACAACCAATTCTCCACGCGCGGCGGCAACGACATCATCAATCCCGGTCTCGGCATCGACATCGTCTGGGCCGGCGCTGGCGGCGATGACCTGCTCATCCTCGACTACTCGCTCGGCGACGACGCAAACCTCGGCGGCTTCACGTTCAACAATGGCGTCGGTACGCGGCGCGACGCGGGCACGAATGCGATCGTGGACAGCATCAACAACGGCAACGGCGGCGGCTTCGAGCGTTACCAAATCACCGGCGGCTCGAAGGCCGACACCATCGCCGGCGGGAGCGGCGCAGACGTTCTCGTCGGCAACGGCGGCAACGACACGCTCAATGGCGGCAGCGGCAATGACGTGATCGACGCCGGCCCCGGCGACGATCGCGTGCTCGTTGAAGCGACCAGCGACACGGCGATGCTCGATGAACTCGATGGCGGCGCGGGCTTCGACACGCTCGCCTCGGCGCGCTTTGTGAATCAAACTGCGCCCGTGCTTTTCGACAGCCGCGCGCCGACGAGCACGAACTTCGCGGACGGCGCTTACTTCCGCAATTTCGAGCAGCTCGAGCAACTGCAGACGGGCAGTGGGGCCGACGTGCTCACGCAACTCGGGCGCGTTAATAACACCTTCAATACCAACGGCGGCGATGACGTGATCGCGCCGGGACTCGGCAACGACACCGTCTTTGCCGGAGCCGGGAATGACCTGCTCATCCTCGATTATTCCGAGACTGACGGCGCGAACGTGCGGATGGAAACCAGCGGGTTGAATTTCTACCGCCGCGACGTCTCGACGAACGCGATCGTGGATCAGATCTTCGCGGCGGAATTCGAGCGCTACCAAATCACAGGCACGCGGAACAACGACGCGATAACGACCAACGCAGGCGATGACATCATCAACCCCGGCCGCGGTAATGACACGGTCAATGGAGCTGGCGGCAGCGACCTGCTTGTCCTCGACTGGAGCGCGATGACCAGCGGCGCGCAGGGAGCGAATTACACCGCCTTCAATGCCACGACCGGCACCGGCACGCTCACGACATCGGACGCCGCCGGGTTCACCGTCGCGTTCTCGAACTTCGAGCGCTTTGACATCACCGGCACCGGGCTGGCGGATGAGCTGCGCGGGCTTGGACTCGCCGATGTGCTGCGCGGCGGTGCAGGCGATGACACGCTGATCGGCGGCGCGAGCATTAATGGGCAGTGGGCCAGTTCAGTCATCAGCTTCACCTCGCAATTCAGCGGCCAATTTGCCGCGACGAATATGCTCGGCGTGCCGGATACTTTTTCCTACGCGAGCGCCGGGACCGCGTGGGCGCCCGCCTCTCAAAACGGGACGTTCGAACAAGTGGTGCTTGGCTTCGCGACTCCGGGAGTGGCGACCGGAGTAATGATCCGCGAGAACTGGGGCAATGGCTTCGTGACGCGCGTCGACCTGCTCGACGTCAACGATCAGTACCACACGGTCTTTACGGGCACCGATCCAAGCCAGCCGGGAGCCGTGGTCGATTTCACGGTCAGTTTCACGCCGACGACGTACCTCGTGAAAGGTGTGAAGCTCTTCGTGGACACGAACCACAACCTTTCGACTTACGAGGAGATCGACGCCGTGCAATTGCAAGGCGTCGCAGTTGTCGCCGACCAGTTGATCGGCGGGCCCGGGAGCGATCTCTACATCGTCGATGTGCTCGGCAACGTGATCATCGAAGCGCCTGGCGAAGGCGTGGATGAAGTGCGCTCGCAGGTCGATTTCGTCCTTCCCACGAATGTCGAGAATCTCGTGCTCCTCGGAAGCGCAACCACGGGCACGGGAAACGCGCTCGCAAACGTCATCACTGGCAACGCGCTCGCAAACATACTCGACGGCGGCGGCGGCGCGGACACGATGAGCGGCGGCGCGGGTGACGACATCTACACGGTGGATTCCATCGCCGACATCATTTCGGAGCAGTTCGGTGAAGGGAACGACACCGTGCGAGCTCTGGTCGATTTCACGCTCAGCCCAAACATCGAGAACCTGATTCTCGCCGGTCGCGCACTCAGCGGCACCGGCAATGCGCTCGCGAACATCATCACCGGCAACGCACGCAACAACGACCTGCACGGCGGCGACGGAAATGACGTGCTCACCGGCGGCGCCGGCATTGGCCTTGCCGGATCCCAAGAAGTCGATCTGCTCGAGGGCGGCGCGGGCGCCGACACGTTCGTCCTCGGCGATGTGGATTTCCGCTACTACGACGATCGTTCGTCGCTTACACCCGGAACGAACGCATACGCGCGCATCGTGGACTTCACGCCCTCGCAAGGGGACAAACTCAAGCTTAAGGGCGCCGCAACCGAGTACTTCCTCGCCGCTTCGCCGGTTGCGGGCCTGAGCGGAACGGCACTTTTCCACGACACGAATTTCGACGGCCTGCTCGACCCCACTCACGACGAATTGCTCGCCATCCTTGAATCGCCCGACGTGCTCACGCCGGCCAACACCGTCCATGCAGCGCTCTTTGTTTAGTCTCACATTCCTTGCAATGCTTGCCGCGGCGGCACATGCCGACATTACCACGACATGGGATGGTGGCACGGGCAATTGGGTGGACTCCCCCCACTGGAGTGGCGGCGTATTTCCGAATAACAGCGCGCCGAATTTCTATCGCGCCATCATCAATTCGGGCACAGTCACGCTTGCCCAGGCGGTGAGCATCAATCAATTGACGCTCGGTGGTGGCACAATCACAGGCAGCGGGACTATCACGCTCGCCGCGGGCTTGGTGAATACGATTACGGGTACTCCGACGATTGGCGGCGGCACAATTTTTGGCGGCATGGGTGCGACGATCTCGGTACAGCCTGGCGCGACGCTTACCGTGCTCGATGGGGCGAACTTTTTCGCGCAAACCTCCTCGCCCGGTTACACGCTCACCAACGCAGGCACCTTTACGGCGCGCAATACCGCCGGCCCCGGCTTCACCACAGTGGATGCCGTCATCAACAGTACCGGCGCACTGCGTGTCGAAAACACGGCGGTCTCGCACACGCTTTCGCTCGCGGCTGGTGGCATGCTCGGCGGCAGCGTGCATCTCGACGCATCGACCACTTTGGAACTCGGCGGGGCGTTCACCATCGCAGCGGGCACGGTTTTCACCGGCACGGGCACGGTGGTTGTCGCGGGAAATACCACACCCAGTGGCAACCTCACAGTGCCGGGCCTCTCGATTCCCGTCGGCCAACTCCGCCTGGCTGGGCACACGATTACGGTTACGGGCAACGCGGCGATCGGAGATTTCGGCACGCTCGCATTGGAGATCCGCGGTACTGGCGCTCTTGCGGACAAACTCATCGCAGCCGGCCCGCTGACAGCGAACGGCACCCTCGCGGTCACGCTTGGAGGTGGGTTCACGCCAGCAATAGGCGATGTATTCGACGTGCTCGATTTCGCGAGTTTCATCGGCACGTTTGCAAATGTGCAGCTCCCTGCGCTGCCCGCCGGCAGATTCTGGCGGACGGACGCTCTCTATACCGAGGGCAAGCTCGCTGTAAGCAACATCCCGCCGACGTTTGCAGCATGGCAATCCGCGAACGGCACAGGTGCATTTACCGCCGATGACGACAAGGACGGCCTGCCGAACGGTCTCGAATACGCGCTTGGCCTCCCACCGAAGATGGGCGGACTTTCCCCCGTCAAGGCGAGCATCGCAGCGAACCGGCTCCGCATCCATTTCGAAATGCCCGAGCCGAGTGCCGCGGATGTCATCCTCACTGTCGAGGCAAGCAACGATCTCGGTGTGACGGACCCGTGGGTGGCTATCGCCACGAAGCCCGGCGGTGCCGCCTGGGCGGGTCCAGCCATTGTCACCATTACAGGGGCCTCCGGAGGTAATGTGGCCGTCATTGTGCAGGATACGGAACCCGTGAACACTACGGGAAAGCGGTTCCTGAAGCTGCGCGCACAGTTGCCGTAATTGGGTGCGCGATCAAGCGCACCGTTGGCAATTACGGTGCGGCGGTCACCTTCACGCGCATGAAGCGGGGCGGCGAACTCGCGATGAGGAAATTGTCGCGGACTTCAGCGTCGTTGCGTCGTCGATGAGCACGGTCGTGGTGGCCGCGCCTTTCCAGCACAGTGGGATCCGAAGCTTGGAATTCACGTGACTTGAAGTCG
>JADMIO010606919.1_pt1 | contig 95258 bp, 85 predicted proteins | sample 8958161 | NCBI WGS metagenome assembly JADMIO01 (sample SAMN16585339, study PRJNA669376) | soil metagenome | isolation source: Crop rotation soil | place: USA: Cullars Rotation, Alabama | collected 2011
CGCGACAACTTGTCCACGTGGAATTCTAAGCTTAGGATCCCAATGTGCTGGAAAGTCGCCATGCGAGGCGCGCGCAAACCAGAGCGCATCAAAGTCCGACTCGCGCAAATCAACGCCGCTAAACCTCTCTGGCCGCTGCGAAAGCGCTGCGAGAGTGTCCGGACGCAAGAGCACGCGACGCAAAGTCCACCCATGACGTTGATACGTGGCGATGATGTCGTCTATCAGCTCAACCCTGTCCATCGCTGCCAAGTATAACGCGCGGTTGGCGGATCGGCGTGACGCGATTATTATTGCTCGGCCTGACTCGCGTGCTGAACCCCCATTCACAGTTCCGTCGCGTTCTTGAAGAGGCGCTCGAAGCGCGCGGCCTCGACCTTGCCGACATCTGCCCAGCCGACGATGCCATCGCGCAACGAGTGCTGTGCGACTACGGCGCCATCCAGGTTGCCGGCCCGGAAATCTTGCCGCCGCCTCTTTGTGTGTTCACGTCTGAAGACGAGGTCACCGCTTTTCAAAAAGCCGCGGGCTGGGCGACCGCCAGGATCGAAGATTACGTGATTGAGTTACAACCGGCCGCAATGAAGGCACTCTTGCGCGCGCGTTCCGTGGCGCTGTCTGAAGGACTAAACATCAGCTCCCGGGACGGGGCTGAGGGGACGCGCCGGACTTATGACGATACGGTGCGGCTTTGGAATTCGCGTTTTCTGCCGGCGCTGAATCATTGGCAGAGTCTTGGGCGTTTGAGTTCGGCACAAACCGCGCATTTGCGAAGTCTGCCGATCATCAAACAAGTCGGCGAGGTTCTGGAGCTCGAGAAAGACGGAATCTTCTTCAGCAAAGACTTTTCGAAATCTGTGCTTTATTCGATTGCGGCGCCGGGGACCTCACAACACATCGCCATGCTCGCGTTCGACGCGAATGAGTTTCTCGACCCACGCATCCGCCGGATCCTCGCCGACCATGGCTGGTTCCAAACCGTTCTCAGCGATCTACCTCATTTCACCTATCTCGGCCTGAAAGAGTCAGATTTGCCCGCGAGGGGCTTGAAGTGCGTCGAAGTTCACGGCCAGAATTTTTGGATTCCAGATGTTGATTAGCGCCTTACGTAGTCAATTCTGGCATCCGGCGGCAGCCTGCGAACATCTCACCTGTCGACCGTTTGGACTACGCCAGAGCATCCGCTAACATCATCAATTCCGAAATCGCACGATATGTTTACCAGAATTTACCTTGCCATAGTTTTCGCTGCCGCCGTGAGCGCCCCGATGAACGCCCAGACTGGGAGTCAGCCGCAAACGGCGCGGCCCGGCGCCTCGTCACAGAACAATCAACGCACCTTTGATCTCACCGACTATGGTGTTCGGCTTGAAGCTGACCAGCGACTGATTGTCATGATGGCGGCCCTCGATGCGGCTGGTTTTGATCCGACGCCGGCGGGCAGAGAGATTTCAACGTTTCGCGCGCTTGTCCGCAAGGACAATGCCTCCCTCGATCCGGGATTGCGCGAACGCTTAAAAAACTTTTTCGAACGCAACAAGTTGGCGGGCGATGCTAAAGCCGCTGCGCAAGCGGCGCGTTACGTTTCCCTGGCCTATGCGCTCGGCCCCGTGCCTTCGCTCGAGGCGCCCGATCGTTCCGAGGACTTGCCTGCCGGCGTGCTTGAGGTGCTGGACTTCGCGCCACTCGTGCGCGAGTACTATCAAAAATCAGGGATCGACGATCGTTTGATTCCGTACCTGCGCGCATATCAGGCAGAAGGAGATCGCCTGCGCAAACCGGCAGGCGAGATGGTACGAGCGGTGTTGTCTTACCTGCACACCCAGCCGATCACCTCGACGATTGAGCGCGTCAAGACAAAAAGCGCGGACAACAAAAAGAAAACCAACACCGAAATAGTCGAGCACGAACGCCGCTTTTATATCGTTCCTGATTTACTAGCCGCGCCCGGGACGATCAACTTTCGCGTGATCGCCGATGATTATTATGCCATCGTGCCGGAAGGCATCGATCCAGCGTCTTCCGAACTGCGGCGCGGTTACATTCTGTACGTCATGGATGCTTTGGTGCTGCGGAACAACAAGCACATCGCGGCACAGCGCGAACAGATCAAACAACTGATCGACGCGCGCACCCAGGCCGGCGCGACCATCTCTCCCGACGTATTCATTGTCGTAGCGCGATCCATGGTGGCCGGCGCTGATGCGCGTTTTGAAGAAGCGAACCGCTTAATGCAGGTTGACGCCCTACAACGCGCGCGCATGGCGAACGCGAAAGACGACGCGACCCGAGCTGCCATTGCTCGCGAGGCCCAGACTGCGCGCGCCGCAATTGCGGACGAAGCGGTTGCGCGGCTCGCCGAAGATTACGAGAACGGGGCAGCTCTCGCCTTTTATTTTGCCGATCAATTGCGGGACATTGCGGCGTCAGGGTTCGACCTGGCGAACTTCCTGCCTGACATGATCAGTGGCATCGATCCAGCGCGCGAGGCCAAGCGGTTAACCGACGCGACGGCGGCGCGCGATCGCGCGAACGCCGCGCGTAAAGCTCACCCGCGTTACTCCGCGTGGCTCGTCGATCCTTCATCAGAAGCTCGTGAACCAGTCGATAACCCGAAAATCGCGGCCTTGACGAAGTCACTCAAAGAAGTCGAGACCCTTTTACAGACAAAGAACTATCAGGCGGCCGAAACAAAACTCAAATCACTTTTGCAGGAACATCCGGGCGAGGCGCGCCTTTTCTTTGCGATGGGTCACACCTCCAGCCTGTGGGCCCGCGACACAACTGATGACGATCTGCAGGCTCAACGGCTGAATATCGCACTCGCTAATTACGGTTTTGCGGTTCAGGCGGCGTCACCAGACACCGATCGGGTGCTGCTTTCGCGCGCCCACGAAGCGATGGGCCGCATCCTGGCGTTTTTGGATCGAACCGACGAGGCCGTGAAAGAGTTCGACGCCGCGATTAAGGTGGGTGACGTCGCCGGGGGATCTTACAAAGATGCGATCGAAGGAAAACGGAAACTCGCCCAACCCTAGTACGATTTCAGAATTTTAGCGGCCAAGCTTCAACGCCTGCGCACTCGCAAAAAAGTCTTTCCAGGCATCGCCATTCTTCTTCACCAACGCGGTCACATTCCGGATGGTGAAGTCTGAAATCTTCACGCCCTTTTCGATCTGCTTCCAAGTCAAAGGCATCGACACTGTCGCACCCGGCTTGGCGCGCGCGCTGTACGGCGAGGCGATCGTTTTGCCGCGCGCGTTCTGCATGGCGTCAACATAGACCTGTTGCTTCTCACGCTTCGCGAGTGAACGCTGAATCGTCGCAATCTTCGGTACGCGCTGGGCAACTTCTGCGGCTAACGCTTCCGCCAATGAAGAAATCTTTCCGAATGTATGTTTCGGCTTCAGCGGCAAATAAACGTGAATGCCGGATGAACCCGACGTTTTAGGAAAAGCGGAGAGACCTAATTCATCAAGAACATCCTTGCAGACCAAAGCCACCTTTAAGACGTTTTCCCACGGCGCCTGTTTCGGATCGAGATCCAGCATCAGGTAATCCGGCTTGTCCAAATGCTTAACGGTCGAGTGCCACGGATGCTGCTCAATGTTTCCCTGATTGGCAAAGTGCAGAATCGAGCCGGTCGTCGTGAACACGGCATAGTCCAACTCGCGGCCTTCCTGATTCGTCAGGCGAATGGACTTGATGAAAGCCGGGGCGCTTTCCAAATCCTGCTGAAAGAACATGGGCGCTTTAATTCCGCGCGGATATCGCTGCAGGATCGCCGGCCGCCCTTTCAAGAACGGTAGAAGTTGCGGTGCAATCTCAAGGTAGTAGCGAAGCAAATCGAACTTCGTCAGCTTTTCGTCAGGCCAATAGACACGGTCCAAACTAGTAAGCGAGACCCGTTCGCCATCGACATCAAGAATTACGTCACCCTTCGGCTTCTTCAGCCTCAGAAACTCATTGACGGACACGGCCGGACCGGTTTTCTGACGACTCAGCTTCACGCCCGTTTCCTTTTTCACGCCTGTTCTTTCCGTTTTTCGCGCTGGCATGGTCAAAATCTTAGCACCTCCAACCCACGATTAGCCCCGCGCCAAACATGTGACTTGACAACTTCATGCCGACTCTGGAAAATGAAAACGGTTTTCATAATCAGAACCTTTAGACCTCAGATTCACATGTTTAAGAAATGCGCGGCGCTCGCGCTGTTACTACTGGCGACTACAATCGCATCGGCGGATGAGACTTCGCCGGCGCTCCTCAAAGGTAAGGTGCTGGATTCGAATCGCGCCACGGTGGCGAGTGCGACCGTGACCGCCGAATCTGCAACGGTGCATAAGGTTGCTGTCACGAACGAGGATGGATCATTCTCGCTTTCCCTTCCCGCGGGTGATTACGTGCTGACGTTTCAAGCCCCCGGCTTCGCGCCGGCGACCCGTGACCTTCGTCTGACCAGTGGCGCACACGAAGCGCTCGAAGTAATCCTTCCTATCGCGGGATCTACCGCCACCGTCACCATCATCGCCTCCGATGCAATTGGGTATCGCACAGACGCGATTAGTTCCGCGACTAAGACTCTCACCGCGCTCAGCGACACGCCCCAGTCGATTACGGTTCTCCCGAAAGAGCGCTTAAGAGACCAGTCGCTGACGAGCATCTCTGACGTTCTTAATTATGTGCCGGGAATGATGTCGCACCAGGGCGAGAACAATCGCGATCAAGTAGTGATTCGCGGCGTCAGCAGCAGCGCCGACTTTTTCCTGAACGGCGTACGTGACGACGTTCAATATTTCCGCGATCTCTACAACGTGCAGCGGGTAGAAATCTTGAAGGGGCCGAACGCGATGGTCTTTGGCCGCGGCGGCGGCGGCGGCGTTATTAATCGCGTAGTGAAAGAGCCGCAATCCTCTCCGTTGCGCGAGTTCACCCTTCAGGCAGGTTCTTTCATGAACCGGCGCTTTACGGCAGACATCAATCAGCCGCTGAACAAGACTGTGGCAATGCGGGTGAACGGCTTGTACGAAGCTGCCGACAGTTTTCGAGACTTCGTCGACCGAAAGCGTTACGGGATCAATCCGACTCTGACCGTCTCGCCGAGTTCAGCGACCCAGCTTTCGTTCGGCTACGAATATTTCTATGACAGCCGCACGGCGGACCGTGGCATTCCATCGTTCGCGGGCAAGCCGGCTGATATTCCGATCGAGACCTATTTCGGCAATCCCAACGATGCTTATGCGCACGCGCGTGTGAATCTCTTTACCGGAACAGTTCAGCACCAGCGCGGGCGTCTGAATATCCGAAATCGCACGATGTTCGGCGATTATGACCGCGCATATCAAAACTATGTGCCGGGCGCAGTTAATGCGACGCAGACGCTCGTGGCGCTCACCGCGTACAACAACACCACGAAGCGCCGCAATATATTTAACCAAACAGACATCACGATTTATGCCACGACCGGTCCGCTCAAGCACACGATTTTGACGGGCGCCGAATTTGGCAGACAGTTAACCGACAATTTCCGCAACACCGGCTTCTTCAACAACACTACGACTACCACTCAGGCGCCGTTCGATAATCCGGTGATCGATACGCCGGTTACGTTTCGGCAAAGCGCGACCGACGCCGACAATCATTTAAAGACGAACCTGGCGGGTACGTACTTGCAGGATCAGATCGAGATTTCCAGGCAAGTTCAGGTTGTCGCCGGCCTGCGCTTCGACTATTTCGACTTGAATTTTCACAACAATCGCAACGGCGAGGACTTTCGACGCGTTGACCGTCTGGTTTCGCCGCGGGCCGGAATCGTTTACAAGCCGGTGAACTCGTTATCTGTGTATGCGACACACAGCATCTCTTACCTTCCCAGTTCCGGCGATCAGTTCTCTTCCCTCACTTCGATCACGCAACAGGTGAAGCCGGAAAAGTTTACCAACTACGAAGCAGGCGCAAAGTGGGATGTGCGGCGGAACCTGACGCTCACCACGGCGTTCTACCGGCAGGATCGCACGAATACCCGCGCGACGGATCCGAACGATCCGACACGAATTGTTCAGACCGGCAGCCAGCGTACCAACGGATTCGAAGTTGAACTCACGGGCAACATCACGCGCTCGTGGAGCTTCACGGGCGGGTACGCCCATCAGAACGCGCGCATCACCAGCGCGACGACCGCGGCGGCGGCCGGCGCATCTGTGCCGCTCGTGCCGCGCAATATGTTCACGCTTTGGAACAAGTATCAGATTAATTCGCGTTTGGGTTTGGGGCTGGGAATTTCACACCGCTCAAACGTCTTCGCGGCAATCGACAATAGAGTCGTGTTGCCCGGCTACACGAAAGTCGATGCCGCGGCCTATGTGCGCCTTGCGGAGAAGTGGAAGCTGCAAGTGCACTTCGATAATCTTTTGGATCAGCGGTATTACCTCAACGCGGATGGCAACAACAATATTTCACCGGGCGCGCCGCGATCCGCAAAAGTAAGTTTAGTAGCGATTTTCTGAGGTGCGTATCTCCGCTTACTTCGCGCGGAAGACCAGGAAGTAGTCGACGTTGTCGGGCTTGACGAAGTCATGCTCCCCGACCAGAACGAAACCTGCCCGGCCCGCTTCTTCAATTACAATTGCCTTCGCAATCCCGTGACTATCGGCACCGCCCTCGCGATCAATGATGCCGAGCAAAGCTCCTGTGCGCAGCGCCTCGCGCGTGTGCATCAAGAGGCGCACCGGCTGTGCGACTTCATGATAGGTCTTCAGGAGCAAGACGGCGTCAACGCTTTTCGCCGGCAGCAACGGATCGTCTTCTTTCCCGAGTACCGTGCGAATGTTCGTTGAACTTCTCGGTCTTAGCCCGATCCTCGATGTATTTTAGGTAGTCGGAATTGATATCGACGGCGTAAACCGTGCCGTTCGTGCCGACGCGGCGCGCGGCGCGAACGCTGAACCAACCTGAGCCGGCGCCAATATCCGCGACGCTTGAACCATCCTTAATTCCCAGCACATCCATGACGCGATCGGGCTGCAGTTTCTCGTCACGCTTCGGATCTTCAAATTGGGAAAGGCTGCCGGTGTAAGGCTCGCTCGTCGGCCGATCAATCTTGTCTGATTGTTTCTGCGGAGTGGCTGTGGGCGAGGGCGCCGGAGATGCCGAAGCCTTTAGCGAGCGCCGGCCGAATTGCGTCGCGCACCCAAGCGCCAACGCGGCCAGCAAGAGCACAACGCTCCGGAAGAAAAGGTCATGAAGCGAACGCCGCATTCCGAAGCGAATATACTACGACGATCAGGTTTCTTCGACCGGAGGCAGATTGCTGTTAGCGGGACCGGTGCAGACAGTCCCGAACCGGTCATAGCGCGAACCATGACACGGACAATCCCACGTCTTCTCGCAACGGTTCCAGGCGACAACGCAGCCGAGATGAACACAGATGGCCGACATGCGATGCAGCGCTCCGTCGCTGTCGCGGTAGACGGCGACTTTCGTTAGCCCGCTGCGCATGACCGCGCCCTCACCTTTCGGAATTTCGTCTTCTGAATCGACTTCACCCGGCGTGATCAGATCCGTGTACTGCGCCATCACATTCGCGTTCTCGGCGGCGAAGTCTTTCGCAGCGGACAGAGTTTTGCGCGACGGATCGTATAAGTCGGCCCAGGGATTCTTTCGCTCCATGATCAAATCCGTGAGCAGCATCCCCGCAATCGTGCCGTGCGTCATACCCATCCCTGAGTCGCCGGTCGCGATGAAGACATTGTCGGAATCCAGCGGATTGCGGCCGATATAAGCGAGACAGTCGAACGGCTCCATCACCTGGCCGGACCAGCGAAATTCGATCTCTTCGGCCATGGGAAAGCGATTGCGCGTCCACTGCTCGAGCTTGCCCCAGCGCTGCGCGCAGTCGTGCTTTTGCGCAGTCTTGTGGTCTTCGCCGCCGACGACGAGGACATCATGATCATCGTCCGAGGTCACGCGCAGGTAGTGATAAGGCTCCCAAAGATCGGACGACGCGTCCCAAAGCAGAAATGGCGGCACTGATCCTTTGGGAATGCGCGCGCCAATTACGTAAGTCGTGTATGGCGCCTGCTTGGTGTGAATCGCAAAACGACCGTTAACCGGCGTGTTCGTCGCGACGACAATATTACGGCACTTGATTTCATAACCGCTGCTGGTCGTGACGTGCGCATCGTCACCGCCTTCGACGTCGTCAGCATGCGTTGCTGTGTAGACCTTGCCCCCATCGCGTTCGATGGCGCGGACGAGTCCCGTCAAATACTTCAGAGGATGAAACTGAGCTTGCCGGGGAAAATGCAGGCACGGGCCCGTGTCCCAGAACTCGATCGGGGCACGTTCCAGCCGCCGCACTTCAGTCAGGCCGGCGCGGTGCGCGGCAGGTAGTTCGTCTTCCAGGATCTTTACCCGGCCGTTGGCCGCCAGAAACAGATAGCCATCGGTCCGTTCGAACTCACATTCGATTCTTTCCTTTTTGACGATTGCCTCCACGCGATCAATTGCCGCGGTGTGACTTTCTGTAGCGAGCCTTGATCCCTCTTCACCGAAAAGGCGCTCGAGTTCGTAGAAACGATCGTCGAGTGCGTTTGTCAGGTGCGCAGTCGTGCGGGCGGTCATGCCGCCGCCGATCGGACCATCATCTACTACGACGACCGACTTTCCTTCCTGCGCCAAAAGGTAGCCGACGGTCAATCCAGCGATGCCGGCGCCAATGACGACGACGTCGGCGCTCGTGTCTTTGTTTAGAGGTCGCGCTTGCGGCGTACCCGCTGTGGCCATCCAAACTGAGGTGGTAACGCCATCGGCAACTCTTATCTTCTCGTTCTGGACTGTGGTCATAACGAAGCTCGGAAGCGAGGGATATGCCAGCCCGCGCAGTGAACACGTTCGGCAATTCCCAGAGTCGCCGCCTCGATGTCTGAGTCCAACTGTCTGGATTCACAACAGAATTCAACCAAAGAGCAGAGATCCATACAGCCCCTCAAGCCGATTTGCATCTTCAGTCGAACTATCTTTGTTTCACTGCTGGCATGAGGCTTGTAATTAATCCCGTCGCTAGGAGGTTCAGTCATGGCAAGTAGAGCCAGTATCGGAGGCCATCCGATCCATCCGATGATCATTCCGTTTCCAATCGCCCTGTTCACTTTTTCGTTTGTGGCCGATTTGATTTACCTGTGGCGAGGCAATCCCATTTGGCGAGACTACGTCGCTTTTTACGCGATGCTCGGAGGCATCATCGGCGCAGCAGCAGCGGCGATTCCGGGTCTCATCGACTGGGCGACTCTCACCGATCGTGCGACCGTAAAAGTTGCCAACTGGCATGCGCGCATCAACATCATCACGCTTTTGATTTTTGCCACAAGCTTCTACTTGCGCACGACCGGAGGCGCGGCCTGGATTCCAAGCCTGCCTACGCTGCCGTTCATTCTTTCGATCGTTGGCATCATCGGTCTGTCGATCGCCGGGTTTTTGGGTGGCGAGCTGGTCTTCAAACATGGCGTGGCCGTCAACACGCCGGCGAAGCACACGCCTGAGCAATCACAACCCTCAGAACGTCACATTCGCGCGGCGTGAGTGGTGAAAGAGCGCGGCAGAAAATACCTCAACGGTTTTTCTCTCGTGCTGGAGAAGCTGTCCTTACGTGGTGGGTGGCTGAGGAAAAACTTTTCAGATCAAGAAATAAATCACGAACACCAGGCATACATGAGCAAACATGTGAGCGATGATCGCTGCCTCCAGTCCTTTGCGCCAGTAAAGGAAGCCCGCGAGCAGTCCAAAAACTGAGTTAGCCAGAATGACGTAAGTGACAATCGGCGCGCTGAGCCCGCCACCGAGTATCGCCGCTACGGGCAGATGTCCCATGCCGAATACAATCGATGAGATCAGAATCGCGCCCACGAAACAAGCCGCGGCCGGCTCGTTGCGTCCCCGCTGAATGATTCTCCAAGCCGCCCACACCAGTAGCGTTAAGAGGCCCCACCTCAAAAGAATCTCTTCTGTGAAGCCGCCATAGAGGATGCGGGTGGCAATCGGCATCACACGGTTAAAGGCCAGCGCTCGCGTCACAAACTCCGCCGGCAGGAAGGGTTTTAAAATGATCCAGATCACAGTGATCGCTATGGCGCCGATCAAACCCGCAATCACGCCGGGAAGAATTTGCGGCTTAAGCGCGGCCACGAAACTCTCGCGGCGCGCCAGGGCTTCAAAGGCCGGCGCAGACAGCTTTACCTTTTGGGCGAGCAGCACTCCAACTAAAACGGCTATCGCCACCAGCACCGTCGGTTGGATCAAGCTGATTATTTTTAGTGTCCAGAGTGAGAATGGAAGTTCAGTGCCCTGCGTTTCCGGCAGCAACGAAAGCACTGTTGATAGATCGACTAAGAGGAACGAGAGAACCCCGACGAATCCTGCCACGAACAGGAGAACAAAGAGCCTGGCCTTGTGGTTCTCGCGCATTTTGTCCGGCCGGGGCTACAGGCTCATGAATACTTTGTCCTCTAACGCTTTTTGATCGAAATCCCGGTTAAAGATTTCCTCGATACTCAGCTTCTCAGTCTCAAGCAGATACTTCACCATCGCGTGATACTTGAAGTAGCGGTACTTCGAGTCGTCATTCGGATTCTCTTTCCAGAGCCTGACGCCCTCGGCAAAGGTAATCGTACTGTCGCCGGCGACGTATTCGCAGTAGCCCTCATTCTTCCACACCGGCAACAGCGATGCTCGCAAAGTGCCGATCCTCTTTCTGATGAAGAGATGGGTGACTTCATGCGCCATCACGCCGCTCAACGACCTGCGATTGTTTTGTGGCCGATTGAGAAAGACTAAATCCGTCCCCACGTCTGATTTGTTGACGAAGATATTGTTGATAAACGGAACACTGTTAGCGAACGACCGAAACGCTTTGTTGCTGAGGAAGGTATACAGGCCGTGGCTGTCCGTGAGAAACACGCGGCGGCTGACTTCGCCATCATAGATCGTCGATTTCGCTAAGCGAGTTTCGGCGTCATCCAGAACCTTGTAAACGCGTTGGTCGAGCGGCGTTCGCGAGTACACTTTGAATTCCTTATAACTCACCTCATGCGCAAAGAGGTATTGAGGAAAGCAAATTGTAAGGAGATACAGAACGACCACCGCAGTCAAAGCATAGCGGGTAATCTTGTAAGCCTTGCTCTTCTTCCTGGCGGCCCGATACTGGCGATAGGCTCGTACTGCGCCATCGATGACTTTCTTCATCGCGGCTCCTTTCAACAACTATCGGATTTGCGAAGACTACATTCCGTCGAAACGCATTGCACGAACTACAGTCCGCGATAGAGCAACGACAGCCCTTCCATTCGGGCGGACTGGCCGCTGGTGAACTGATACATGCACGGGTCTTCCGTGTAGTCCATGAAATTCTCGATCGGATCGACGCCCGGTTTTGGACAGGTATCGCGGCCGAAGGGACAGCCGAAAGCCGGCGAACGTTCGGACGGAGTGTCAGCCACGAAATCGTTTTTATTAGCCGCGCAACCGCCCTGGAAAGTGTGGAACAGGCCGAGCCAGTGTCCGACTTCGTGTGTCCCCGTATCGCCCTGGTTATAAGCGCGCGGTTCGCAGCAGTCGCCGCCCGGCAAACTTGAATACAGCACTACGACACCATCCTGCAGCGGGTCACCTGCATACCAGAACGGGAAGGTGGCCCACCCAAGGTAAACGCCGCCGGCATTGTTGACGTAGAAGTTGAGCGCATTCGCGCCGCCGACCCGCAGCGCGGCTTTCATTTCGCGCTCTTCTTCCGAGTCAATCGCCGAGTTAAACCAGGCTTCGTTAGTTACCCGATCGACGCCCGCCATCGCAAAACGGAAGGGCGTATTCGCCGAGGTCGAACCGGCCGCGGGATCTGCTCCGGCGTAAGCCGCGTTCAGCACGCTGATTTGATCGCGTAACCACTTGTCCGGCACATCGCCGTTGGCGATTCCGGCGCCTTTGTTGACGACGTGAAAGTAAACCGGGATCGTGACTGAGCCGGACTTCCGAATCTGTCCTGGAGCCCGCTTTGAATTGAACTTGTCCAGGGCCTGTTCATATTGTTCGGCCGCGGCTTCGTCTATCTGGCGGGTGGCGCAGCGGTCGCGCGGGTTCTTTGCCCCGGCGGCCGCGCCGGCGTTTGCACTCGTGCCCTCGCGCGTAAAAGCCGACGAACCAATGACTACTAAAGCAAAGCCGGCGAACACTGCCAGCAACGTCAGATTTCTTTTCATGCGAGCCCTCCTGGTTGACCTAACGTAAATGACGGACCGGGCTATCGGTGAATCCTTCGCGGTAATCCTGCGGTGGAAACCCGGCGGTTTTGAAGTGGCTGAGACTTTATTGCACCGATCTGACGCTGTCAATTGAAGCCAGGAGTCGGGCAGTATCCTAATTTTCAGGATCTCTGCGGAGACTCTGCGATCTCTGCGACTCCGCGGTGAATCGTCATTGGAAAAAACTCACCGCAGAGGCGCCGAGAACGCAAAGGCTGCGCAGAGGTTTAAGCCAGGACACTATCCAGAAGACGGGAGCAACTTGACGGGGCCGATCAGCGCAGCTAGATTGCCGATGCTCCGCCTAATTCCGCTTGCCGAAATAATGTAAAGCCATGAAAACGAAAATAGTCCTTCTGGTTAGTCTCTTTTGCCTGTTGAGTTCGATCGCGTTCGCGCAACGTCCGCCGGCGCCGGACGTCGTCGTCAGGAATCTCTACGCGGCCCACAAGAGCCGGGCGACAGACCCGTTCTTTCAAACCAAGAGCCGGGCGCGTCTCGAAAAATATGTCCGAAAGGATCTCGCAGATTTGCTTTGGAAGGACTTGGTGACCTCCCGGGCCAAAGACGAAGTCGGCGCGCTGGACGGCGATCCGCTCTACAACGCACAGGACATGAAGATCACCGCGTTCCGCATCAAGGCGCCGATGTACGGCGAAGGCAACCTCGATCTCGCTGATGTGCCGGTGACCTTCAAGAACTTCGGCAAGGAACAGACGGTTCTGTTTCGTTTGGAACGCGACAAGAGCCGTGTTTGGAAAATCTCAGACATCTTCTACCCGGATAATCCAAACGATGCTTCGTCACTGCGGAAGATTCTGGGAGCGAACTGAATCAAGCCAACAGAAATATCGCGATGCGGTCGCTGCCACGAATCGCGGCGTAAAATTGACTGAGTAGCGGAACTCGATGAATCCGCGCGCGTTCAGGTGACGCGCTGCCTGAACCGAAGCCAACCCAACGAACGGGCCAGGCCCAGGAAAGCGCAGAACACTAATCCATGAATGGGAAGCGGATCTGATGTTGGCGGATGCTGATATCGTTCCAGTACCTCGCTGTCGTAGCGGCCCATGTACTCGCACTTCGCGCATTGGACCTTATAAGTGGCCCGCAGTTGCGCGCGACCTTCCGAAAGATCCGGGAAAAGAATTTGCCGTGTCTTGCAATCAGAGCAAGTGAACAGGATGTACCATTCGCCGGGAACCAGTGTACGCATCGAACGTAACCTCAGCTGGTGAGTTGCAGCATCTTATACGTCACTTCAAGACCTTCTGCCAATAGAAAATAGCAGCGGAGGCAGGTAAAACTTTGACTGTCTCGAATCTGAACAATTCGCGCCGGACTGAGCGAAAGCCATTGATACATTTTCCGCTGGCGCAAGGGTCTCGTGACGTGCGTCACGGCTTTGCCTCAAAAGCGCGTTCCCACCGCTAAAGCGGTGGGCTATTTTCGACCGTCCGCTGCGCGGACGTTACAGAGAGTACTTTTGAGGCAAAGCTACGCCCCACCCGACAAGCCGGATAAGAGCTTCTTATAACCTCGTTCGAAAACTTCGCAGAAACATCAGCTCCCGCCAGACGTGCGGTTGGTACTGACAGGTTGCTCGTGTGGTCAGCCACATTGGCGCAATTACCGCGTCGACTGAGAATTGCGGTCGTACAGGGTCAGTACCAGGTGGCGCTGACATCGCAACCGCAAAGGACACACTAATGATCAAACGTATTGCTGCTATCGCTTTCATCTTTTTGTGCACGACCGTCGCGTGGGCAATTCTCGGGGCCACGATTTTCCAACGCACTTACGATTCAAACAGCGAGTCAGGCACGCGCGTCGAATCGACCTGGGGCACTCCGCAGAATCAGACGCCACCCGTGGCCGCTTATGAGGAAGTAAGCAAAGTCAAAACCAGCAAAATCGAAAACGGGCGCACGATTGAAACGATCGCCGAACAGAAGGTTCAGAAGGAGCTGCCACTGGAGAGCAGCCGCCTGAATGTGGACCTAAATCTTGAACACCGGCAGAAAGGGCTGCTCTGGTACAGCACGTACAAGGTAGGCTTCGCGGGTGTCTACGCATTCCGCAATCCGAGCGACAAAGAACAGAACGTCACATTCGCTCTTAGGTTTCCCACCGCGCAGGCGATTTACGACGACCTCGTGTTCACCGTTGATGACTTACCGGTGACCCTGAAGAACGAGAAGAACAGCGCGAGCGGAACGGTAAAGATTGCTCCCGGCAAAGTCGCGACACTGAAAGTGGGATACAAGTCACAAGGCCTGAATGACTGGGCCTACAGCCTGGCCGCGGCCAACGATTCATCAAGCGAGGTTGCGCGCGTGCGCGACTTTTCATTGAAGATGACGACCAACTTCAAAGACATCGATTTCCCGAACAACACCTTGTCGCCTTCGACAAAACAACCGACCTCTAACGGCTGGCAGCTGGACTGGAACTACACGAACCTTGTTTCTGGTTATCAGATTGCGATGACGATGCCCGAAAAGCTTCAGCCCGGCCCGCTCGCCGGGCGCATCAGTTTCTTTGCGCCGGTCTCGCTGTTCTTCTTTTTCTTTCTGATGCTGATCATCACGACGCTGCGCGGAATTGAGCTGCATCCTATGAACTACTTCTTTCTGGCCGCTGCCTTCTTCTCGTTTCATCTGTTGCTGGCATACCTGGTCGATCACATTTCGATTCACCTCGCATTTGCCATCAGCTCGGGCGTGTCGATCTTTCTGGTCATCTCGTACCTGCGACTGGTGGTTGGTATTCGCTTCGCGATGCGAGAAGCCGCGCTGGCGCAATTTATTTATCTCGTCGCTTTCTCGTACGCATTCTTCCTGAAAGGATTCACCGGACTGGCAGTCACCATTGGTTCGATTCTGACGCTGTTTGTCGTGATGCAAGCGACGGGGAGAATTCGCTGGCGAGACCGCTTCGCGCCGCAGCCTCCGCCCGAATCGTTTGCGCCGCCAACGCCGGTTTCATCGGTACAAGCAACATAAGAAAGTTGGTCGTTTCCCCAATCTAAAATGAATCGACGCTTTTCATGGTTGGTTGTATTCATTCTTCTATCGGCTCCCGCGTGGGCTCAACAGCAGATCGTTCGCAGGACCTCGGTCCTGGAACATCCCTACTATCGTAGGAACGTGATACCAGCACTCAGGGAGCTCGTCGCAAGCCGGGGCAAGACACGAAGGAATCACTTCTTCGTTGGCCCGGTCGAGGAGCTCGACGGAGGTCATAGTTCAGCGTTCGTTTTTTGGAAGGAAAACAACGCGCTTGTGCTGTGGGAATCGCAGCGCGGCTTCAGTGGCAGTGGTCCGGACGCGCGCTATGATTTGTCACAATCTCGCCGGTATTGGCGGCTCAACAAAGACGTTGTGCCGACACTCGATGACGTCGGCGGAAGTAGCTTCCTAATAACGAAACGGATGGCTCGCACTTGGCTTTGGGATTGTCTTCGTTATGGGAGCCGGTACACTATCAATCGTCCGGCGCGATCTAACTCAGTGAAAAACCGACCGGGCCGGGCTCGTGCTCAATTCAGCGGTAACCTGAACATTAGACATTTGAAACGTAACTTCGACGGTTAACGTTCTATGATTTAGACTGAATCAAAACAGCTATTGGAGGAATCGATTATGCGAACGGTAACCGCCGAGGACGGCAAGAACACAGGCATCAAACTGGCACATCTGGCCGCGAAGGCCGTCGAAGGAAAAGTGATCGCGGAAGACTTAGTCGATATCGGTAAACGCAAGGCCCAGCGGATCGTCCGCCAGGGTTACGAAATGGGTGAGGACTACATCGACGAATCACGCCGCTACATCAAACATAATCCGTGGCAGTCAGTCGGAATCGCGCTGGGCATCGGAGTCGCCCTTGGATTTATCGCCGGACTGTTCGGCCGCCGAAGGTAGCATGTAGTTTGCGCGCCGCTTTGCCTCAACTACGGTCTGCATGCCATGGAGACAATGGTCTCGTAGGCACTTAATATTTATGAAAACCACAGGCGCTAATATCCTTCTCACGCCTCGAGCGAAATGCCGAGCATTTCGCTCGAGGCGAATCTAAGCCAGGTAAATACGCACTCTGTGAATATGTCGCCGCTCTGCGGCGATGAATTCCGGCTACACCCTACCCTCCCACCGCCCCAAAACTTAGCCAAAACATCGCGTGACACATTTCGCCGCGATCTGTCGCTATCTGGGTAAGAGGTGAGACAGATCATGGAACGCAGAAAACAGTTCATCCAAATGGCACTTGTCGTTGTGGCTGTGACAGGTGCGATTCTTTCGGTCGGCTACACCATCCGCAAAGATCGGTTGAGGCCGCCCACGACGGGCGTGACCTTTGAACGCACGCCGGAACGGCTCGCGCGTGGCCGTTACCTTGTCGAATCGACCGCGCATTGTTTTCAGTGTCACTCAGAAGTTGATTACACAAAGCCCGGCGCGCAGCCGAAACCGGGCAAAAAAGGCGCGGGTGCGGTTTTCGCAGAAGAAGGAATGGAGTGGCTGGTCGCGCCGAACATTACGCCCGACGTTGAGACGGGCGCAGGCTCGTGGACTGACGAGCAGTTCGCGCGGGCCATTCGCGAAGGCATCGGCCACGACGGCCGCAGGCTGTTTCCGGTGATGCCTTACATGAATTTCCGCAACATGTCTGACGAAGATCTGGCGTCGGTGATCACTTACATTCGTTCGATCGAACCGGTGCGCAACCAACTGCCGAAGACGCAGATTCCGGAACCCGCCAAAGCTGCGCTGCCGCCGCATCAGCCGATCGTTTCGCCGGTGACGGGCCCGAGCCCGTCCAATCCCGTTGCGCGCGGCCAGTACATGGTGACGTTAGGCAACTGTGTTACTTGTCACACCCCAATGACTCCGCAGGGTCAACCGATGATGCAGATGGCTTTCGCCGGCGGCTTTCACTTAAAAGGGCCCTGGGGCGATGTCCACGGCGCCAACATCACGCCGCACGCTTCGGGTATCTCGTACTATGACGAGGCGCTCTTCATCAGGACAATGCGTACCGGCCACGTGGGCGCGCGCAAACTGAATTACGTGATGCCGACGGGCTACTTCAAGAACATTACTGACGAGGATCTGAAAGCGATGTTTGCTTACCTGCGGACGTTACGTCCGGTGCAACACCGTTTGGACAATGCTGAAGAAGTAACGGTGTGTCCGCTCGATGGGCAAAAGCATGGATTCGGAGACCGGAACCAGTCGGCGGAATAAGAACATCAACCACAGAGGACACAGAGAAGATAACGAACCCCCCAGATTCAGTTTTCGGGCTTTCTGTTTTCTCTGTGTCCTCTGTGGTTCAATTGCTGATCACTCGTCACTCTTCTTCAGTTCACGTTTCAGCCAGGCCTTCGCCAGTCGCAGATCCCTCTGCACCGTCGATCGAGAAAGCCCGAGCGCTTCAGCGACTTCTTCGTTACTCAAGCCGCCGAAGAAACGCAGCTCAACGATTTCGCTTTTGCGGCGATCAAAGGTCTCCAGCTCGGCCAGGGCTTCGTCCAGCGCCAACAGATCCGAAGCCGGCTTGCACGAAACTTCTAACGCGTCATCGAGTGAAACCTTCGGGCCACCCTCTCGTTTCGCCCGGTGGTGGGCGCGCGCATGATCTACCAGAAGCCGGCGCATCAGCCGCGCCGCCACGGCAAAGAAATGTGCGCGGTCTTGCCATGACACCTTCATATCCACCAGGCGCAGATATGCGTCGTTGACCAGCGCGGTCGCCTGCAACGTGTGCTCCGGCCGCTCGCCCCGCATGTAGTGTTGAGCCAGCCGGCGCAGCTCGTCATAGACGACGGGCATCAACGCATCCAGCGCCGCTTGACTGCCGCCGCGCCACTCGAGCAGCAGTTGCGTCACGTTAGTTGCCGGCGCCGAAGACATCTGAGTTGGAAACAGGTTTGAGCTAAGGCTGTTTGTAGACTTCCCCGTTCTTCATCACAAACCGCACGCGCCGGAGCGCTGAGACTTCGCGAGTTGGATCGCCTTCCACGGCGATCAGATCGGCAAACAGTCCACTTTTAATAAGACCAATTTTCTCTTCCAGGTGGAGCACGCGTGCATCAATCGACGTCGCGGAACGAACCGCATCGAGCACCGGCATTCCCCACGAAACCATGGTCTCGATTTCTCGCGCGTTATCGCCGTGGGCAAACACTCCGACATCGCTGCCGCTGGCGATGGTCACTCCGGATTCGATGGCCAGTTTGAAGACGCGCCTCTTATTCTCTGTGTTGGCGGCGCTGGCCACAGAAAGCGTGGGACAGAAAGCGATCCCGCGCTCTTTCATCATCCGGAACAGTTCCGGCGTCAGACCATCGCCGTGCTCGATCGTTTCGACGCCGGCGAGAATCGCGCGCCGCGCGCCTTCAGTTGAAGTCGCATGCGCGGCCACGGGAATACCGGCGCTTCGGGCGACTTCGACGATCAGCTTCAGTTCATCGACGGTGAACGTCGCGTGCGCGGTACCGCCGGCTCCCCAGCGATAATCGGCGTAGACCTTGATCCAGTCCGCACCTTTACCGATCTGATCACGCACTACACGCGTTAAGTTGTCGACGCCGTCCGCTTCTTCCGCACCCTGCGGCACGCTCCACTCAGCCGCGTAGCCCTTCGGTCCGTACGTGTTAGTCGCGACGATCGCGCGCGTTGTCACGATCAGGCGCGGACCGGCAATAATTCCCTGCTGCACCGCCTGCTTTAGCCCGACATCCGCGTACCCGGCGCCTTCTGTGCCGAGATCGCGCAGCGTCGTAAAGCCCGCCATCAACGTGTTGCGCAAGTGGTTCGTGGCCCGGGCTACGCGCAAGCTCAAGCTTTCGCGCGCGACTTGATCATTCCAGGGAGTTTCGCTGTAAGGATGGAGCAGAATGTGCGAGTGAGCATCGATCAAACCGGGCATCAAAGTAAGCCCGCGCAGCTCGATGACTTTCGCGCCGGCGGGAACTTTGATCTCGCGCGCCGGCCCAACCGCCTCGATCTTTTCACCGCGCACGAGTACGACCCAATCGGTGTGCAACTGCGCCGACTCGCCATCAAAAATCCGCGCCGGCTTGAGCAAATAAATTGTTTCTGGTGGTTTGGTTACCGCAGGCTGCGCCTTCGCTGGAACAAACGCGAATGAGATCAGCAACAGCAACGTCAACATTCGCGTGACGCATTGGTGCTGAACATTCATGCCTGCGCAGTCCCGGAGTTAGACAAGCTTGACGTCAACAATCTCAGCGCCGAACGCGCGCTGGACTGTCTGCACGGTTGGATCAGCCGCCGCGGCACGGCGGGCTTTTTGTTTCGCCTCGCGCGCGTCCGGAGCAGCTTCGGTAGATGAGGCCGCATCATCTTCAGACTTGATGAGGTAACGAATTCCGATTTCGCGGCCAACGGTTTCGGCGCAAGCCTCGCGCAAAGTCTTCGCGTTGTCGCTCCGCGCGAGCGTGTCCCGATAATGTTTATTCTCGGGCATGAACTCCACGACGAATTCGTCACCGGCCAGTTCGGCGCGCAGAGCGCTGTCCAGCGCGGCAATAAGCAGCGGCCGCCGCTTCTGCTTGAGCTTCGCTTTTACGGATTCACAAAACGAAGAGTCAGAACTGGTCGCAGCCGGCGATTCAACAGGCGCCGTATCCGCGACAGCTGACACTACTTCTGATGAAACCGGCTGTGAAGCCCGCACAGAAGCTTCAACTCGCGGGTTGGCGCTCTCAACCGGGACCTTGCCGGATCGCAAAGCTGATTCGAGTGTCGCGATCCGTTCGACCAGGCTCCCGAGTTGAGCGAGCCGCCGCATTTCCATCAGCTTCACCAGCCCAACCTCAACCTGGTAGCGAGGGTTCGCGGCGTCTTTCAAAGTGCTTTCGGTTTCAGCCAGTGAATGAAAGAACCGTACGAGATCAGATTCGGAAAACTGCTCGGCTTGCTGTTTGAGCGCGGCCGTCTGGGTCGAGGCGGAATCGAGAATCTTTACGTCGCCTGAGACTTTTACGACCAGAAGATCGCGCAGATGCGCCAACACGTCCCGCAGGAAATTCCGCAGGTTGTGACCACGCATCACCACGTCGTCAACGATTGCCAGAGCCTCGGCGGGATTGTTTTCGGCGATGCCCTTCATCACTCGCGCGAGCACGTCCGCGCCGGCCAGGCCGAGGGCCTTCTCAACGTCTGCGGTCGCGATCTTCTTGCCGGCAAAACTGATCACCTGGTCGAAAGCCGATTGCGCGTCGCGCATCGAGCCGTCACCGGCCCGGGCGATTTCACGAAGCGCTTCTTCTGAAATTGAGACCTTCTCGCTATCAGCGATTAATCTCAGCCGCTCGGCAATCTTGGCAGTGGCGATCGTGCGAAACTCGAAAATCTGGCAGCGCGAAGAGATGGTCTCCGGCACTTTGTGGGCGTCCGTAGTCGCCATGATGAAGACGACTCGCGGCGGAGGTTCCTCGATCGTTTTGAGCAGCGCGTTGAAGGCGGATGCCGAGAGCATGTGCACTTCATCGATGATGAAGACTTTGAAGCGGTCCCGCGCGGGCGCTACCGCGACACTGTTAATGATGACTTCGCGCACATTGTCGACGCCGGTGTTTGAAGCCGCATCGATCTCCAAAACATCCATCGAGCGGCCTTCAGAAATTTCGCGGCACGACGCACAAGCCGTTTCGTCTGCGGTCACGCACGGCGCCGCGGTCGGTCCCTTTGCTTTGTGACAGTTGAGGCCTTTGGCGACGAGGCGCGCCGTGGTCGTCTTTCCGACACCCCGGGCGCCGGAAAACAGATAGGCATGATGCAGCCGGTCATTCTCCAAAGAGTTTTGGAGCGTGCGAGTCAGTACTTCCTGACCCGCCACATCTTCAAATTTTTGCGGACGCCACTTACGGGCGATGACTTGATAGGACATGTGAATAGTGAATCGTAAATCGTAAATAGGTCGGCTCGGTGTTCAGGTTCTATTAACGATTTACCATTTACGATTCACGAGGAGAGTCAGACTCCGGACTTACCCGCAACACACGCTGCCGTTGCTACCGTTGCTCCGTTCCCGGCCTGGCGGGGTTCACAAGACTAGCGTTGTGCGGAGCCCGAAGTCTGATGAAGTCATTCTAGTTTGCCGGTTGCCGATTGTCGATTTGGCGCAGGCCGGTGGACATTAGATAGCAGTTTTGCGGTGCGCAATCAGCCGCAGCAAGCCGTTTATGCCGAGGTGCAGCAAAACGTAAACGATGATCGCAATTACCAAAGGCATCATTAACGTGTGGCCGCCGTCCGTGCGCGGACTCGCGACGATGCCGCGGAATGGTTCGTAAAACGGATCAGTTACGGCCACGATAAAGCGCACAAAGCCGGCGCTACTGCGCGCCGCCATCAAAGCCAAAAGAAAACGCAGACCGAGCAGCGCGTAAATCAGATAGAAGATGTAATCGACGATCTGCGAAACTCGCGCCAGCCCGCGCGCGCGTACCACCTCGTGCTCGTGCTCGACGACTTCGTCGACTGCCTTGGCGCGAAAGTCATCGGCAACCTGCCCGACACGCGCCTCTTCTTTGGGTGCGGTTCGGGCGGCCTGCTCGGCGATTTCAGCCTCGACTTCGCCTTCTACTTGTGACTTCACCGCGCCGTGTTGGCCCGCGCGGCGTGCTTCTTCAATTGCCAGTTTGTCGTCGTTCATTATCCCTCCGCGGTGACGCGCCCCGCATTCTTCTCCGGAGTCGTCACTGGTCTCGATAAGGACGCCGTTGCCGGTAGAGATTCAACCGCCGGCGCGCCTGCTCGTCATCCTTTGCCTCGGGGAACGTCAAAACCTTCACCTGCCACTTAATCGCCGCGCTAAAGTTGCGTACTTCAGCATAAGCAGCCGCCAGTCCTTCGAGGGGCGCGGGCTTTTTCCACTCCGTAAGTTCCGCGCCTTTCAGCGCATACGCAACCGCCTGTTTGCCGTTTCGCAATTCGTTTTTGGGAGACGTGGCCAACAGCCATGCTAACGCGCTGTAGGCGTCAGCGTATTTCGGATCAACTACCGTAGCCTGACGGTAGTCTGCGATGGCTCCGGCCGGGTCGCTTTTCAATTGTTTGGCGTACGCGCGGTTGAAAAACCCGGGTGCGTGCTGCGGATTCAGTTCTATGCCCTTTGTAAGGTCCGCAATTGCTCCGTCAAGATCACCGTTTCGTCCCCGGGCGATTCCGCGGTTGAAGTAAGCCATGTCATACCCTGGATCGAGCTGCACTGTTTTATCGAAATCGGCAATGGCTTTTACTAACTCTTGCTTATCAAGCCAAATATGCCCGCGGTTGTTGTAGGCGGCCGCGTACCTGGGATCGACTTCGATCGCTTTGGTGTAATCGGCGATCGACCCTTCGAAATCACCTTTTGCCTTTTTGGTGATGCCGCGGTTGTAGTACGCCTTGGCCAGGCGCGGATCGATTTGAATGGCCCGCGTGAAGTCGGCCATGGCCCCGTCAAAGTCACCTAAGTCATTCCGCGCGGCGCCCCGGTTGTTATAAGCCATCGCGTATTGAGGATCGATCTCGATGGCTTTGGTGAAATCGACAACGGCTCCGGCCTTATCGCCCTGAGTAAAGCGCGCCTTACCGCTTTCGTTGAAACTAACGGCGGTGGGCTGCACCTGTGCCTGGATCGAAAGCGATACCAGAAGCACAAGTGGCAAGGCCAGAACTTTACTCTTCATGATTCAGTTTGGATCAGCGTGGGCAAAACGACTAAGTACCGTTGAAACCGGCCCGCATCCGGCGCAGATAAGCGCGTGGATATTTGCCGGTGGCTTTCACGGACGCCAGGATACGGTTTGCTTCCGCCAGCGTTGAACCGGCGTACAGCGCCATCAGACGCGTATTCGGGGCCGTGTTGGTGTAATACAAAGTCCCGGGCTCTACGCAACGCGATGCGAAAACCTTGCGATCGGGGAAGAGCGTTTGGGCGGCCAGGCGATCGGCTTCGGAGACATAAGCATCGCAATTATCGTCCGACGCTTTCATGCTTTTCAGAATCACCGCATAGAAGAGTTCGGTTTCCCAGATGACGGCGTTGCGCGGCACCCGAAACTTCAAGTCGTGCGGCTCGAAGGTCGCCTGTGACGGGCAAGCGGCATTGGGGTTGCCACAGACGGTCAGGCGCTTGGTTGTTTTCTGAGCGTCAGCCACAGAGACAAAGATGAAGAGTAAAGCGGCAACGGCGGCGAGTATTCTGGACGGACTCTGATTTTTCATGAGATTAGGAACGTGACATCAGATTTAAGAATCGCAGTTTCAAATCCAAAGTTTACCCACCCGCTACCGCAGGTGGCTCCGACAAGATGGCGGAAAGGGTGGGATTCGAACCCACGGTGCGTTGCCGCACACAGCATTTCCAGTGCTGCCAGTTAAGCCACTCCTGCACCTTTCCGAAAAGCAATTCAGAACCACCTGCGGTAGCGGGTGGTTGAACGCCAACTTTCCTTCAATCAGGTGATCAACCGCCCGCTATCCCGATTAGTCGGGATTCTGACAAAATGGCGGAGAGGGTGGGATTCGAACCCACGGTGGGCGTTAACCCACTCCGGTTTTCGAGACCGGTGCACTAATCCACTATGCGACCTCTCCGCAAATAAAACAGATGTCGGAAATCAGATGTCAGCCTTGTCCCGCGAGGTTCTGATAAAGGGAACCTAACCTCTGGTATCTGACGTCTGATGTCCGACTTCCGACCTCTGCCGTCTGCCTTTAAAAAACTCCTGCATCAGGGCGCGACACTCTGGCTCTAATACTCCGCGAACCACTTCAACGCGATGATTCAGGTGAGCGGCTTCGCAGATGTGGAAGTGAGAATCAACTGCGCCCGCTTTTTCATCAGGTGCGCCGTAAACCAGGAGCGGCACGCGTGCTTGAATCAACGCGCCGGCGCACATCGCGCACGGTTCAATCGTCGAGTAAACAATGGCGCGGGCCAGCCGGTAATTGCCGACCCTTTGGGCGGCCTCTCGAAGCGCGACAACTTCAGCATGCGCCGTCGGGTCACAGTCCGTCCGGGTACGATTCCCCGCCACCGCAATCATCTCTCCGTCGAGCACGATGCACGCTCCGATCGGCACTTCATCGGCAGCTGCGGCCGCCCGCGCGACGCGAATTGCTTCAGACATCCAACGCTCGTGCGCCACGCGCGCATCAGCATTCACTTCATCTGCGGCGGCTGAAATCATCTCTTCAAACAGCGAACGTCAACTATACTCATTTCATGTTATTATCTCCAAGGCTTCCGCGGAGCTGATAGTTCCCAAGCCGCAAAGTTCTGAGCCGAAGATGGCGACGACGACCGAACCAACTCAAAGACCTACCGGCGCGCGTCCAGACAGCATTCACGAATCTCAGATTACTACGCGAATTCCGTCTCGACAGTCGGGTCTCGCACGCGATTCCGTGACCATGTCAGGCGAGCGTTCGGCGGGACGCTTGCGACCGGTCTCGGCAGATTCCCCGCACGACACGATGACCGCGGATCGGCAGAAAGCGCCTCCGGCGGATCCGGGACGCCGCATGTCTTCGGTTGAAGTAACCACCGCGATGGTGCATTTCTATCGCGGCGAGGTCCAGCGCTCCAACACCTGGCGAAATCGGCTGGACACGACCACCAATTGGGCCGTGTTGAGCGCCGGCGCAATGTTGTCATTCGCGTTTAGTTCTGAGCAGAGCCCGCACTTTGTAATCCCGATTAACTCGATCCTCGTCGCCGTCTTCCTGCTCATGGAAGCGCGCCGGTACCGATACTACGAAATCTGGGCCAGCCGCGTCCGCGTCATCGAAACGGGTTACTACGCGCCGATGTTGGCCCCTGATGTGCCGCGCGATCAGGAATGGGCGTCACATTTGGCTGCTGATCTCCTGACGCCGCATTTCACGATTAGCGTTTGGGAAGCGATCGGGCGCCGCTTGCGGCGCAACTATATTTGGATCTTTGTGTTGCTGGCCGCCAGTTGGAATCTGAAAGTTTATCTTTATCCGACGCCCGCACGGGACTTCGAAATATTTCTCAATCGCGCGACTGTGGGTCTGGTTCCCGGCTGGATTGTTTTTACCGTCGGGTTCCTCTTCAATGCCGGGTTGTTCATTCTCGCGGTCGGCACGCTTAAACTGCGCGAAGCCACCGGGGAAGTTTTGCCCCGCCATGAATTCTCGCTGCACCCGTTGCAACGCGTGAGCAGTTGGACACGCGCCGCCTCATCAGTTCCCAAAGCCACGGTGCGTCGCGCCAAGCGCGCGCGGCAGCGCATGCGGGGCAGCACCACCGGCGAGCATAAGAAAATCGACATTACTCAGACTCCTGACCGGCGCATCCACGTTTCCGAAACACCGAACCGGAGAAAGCAGTAAGCAGAATGCAGTAGGCAGTGGGTCCCCAAAACTTGATTGGCGGTGCCTTCTGCTCGCTGCATTCTGCCTACTGTTTTCATGGAACTTGACGGCCAAAAACTGTCGCTTGCCGAGGTGTCGGCGGTTGCCCGCGCGGAGGTCGCGGTTTCTCTCGCGGCTAAGGCGCGCGCGCGCATTGATGAATCGCGGCGGGTCGTCGAACGCATCATCGCCGAAAATCGCACTGTTTATGGCGTCAACACGGGTTTCGGAAAGCTCTCTGACATTCGCATCGACCCTTCCCAGATTCGCGATCTGCAACTAAACCTGGTGCGCAGTCATTCGTGCGGACTCGGCAACCCGCTTTCGGTTCCGGAAGCTCGCGCGCTCCTGCTTTTGCGGGCGAACGTTCTGGCCCTCGGATACAGCGGCTGTCGCGCGGTGGTCGTCGAAACGCTTATCGAGATGTTGAATCGCGGTGTGACGCCGGTGATTCCCGAAAAAGGTTCCGTCGGCGCGAGTGGCGATCTTGCGCCGCTGGCGCATCTCGCGTTGACGGCAATCGGAGAGGGCGAAGCGTTCTATCAAGGCGCCCGAACTCAGAGCGCTGACGCTTTGAAGAGCGCGGGAATCGAGCCAGTGCAGCTCGAAACCAAGGAAGGACTCGCGCTGCTGAACGGAACCCAGGGGATGGCGGCAGTGGGCGGACTCGCTTTGCACCGAGCTGAGCGCTTGACGCGACTCGCCGATGTCGCCGGCGCGATGTCGCTGGAAGCTCTGAAAGGAACCCCGGTCGCTTTTGACGAGCGCATTCACGCTGCGCGTCCGCATCGGGGACAGAAAGAAGTTGCGGCGCACCTGCGCGAACTTCTCCGCGACAGCCAAATCCGCGAGTCGCATGTCGAAAACGATCCGCGCGTACAGGATGCGTACTCGCTGCGTTGCATGCCCCAGGTTCACGGCGCGGTGCGCGACGCGCTCGCGCACGCCCGCGAAGTCGTTGAAATTGAAACGAGCAGTGCGACCGACAACCCGCTCGTCTTCACCGACACCGGTGAAGTGCTCTCCGGCGGCAACTTTCATGGCGCTCCGATCGCGCTGGTCCTGGATTACGCAGCCATAGCCTTAACCGATCTCATGAGCATCACGGAACGTCGCATCGATCGTTTGGTGAACCCTGATTCGAACGAAGACTTGCCGCCCTTCCTGACCACGCAACCGGGCGTCGGCTCAGGTTTCATGATGATGCAGATCGTCGCGGCCTCGCTCTTGAACGAAGCGCGGGTGTTGGCTCATCCGGCCAGCATCGACAACATTCCGACGGACGGCGGCAAAGAGGATCACGTCTCGATGGGCATGACCGGAGCGATTAAACTGCGGACGATTGTTGAGCTGGCCGAACGGATGTTGGCGATTGAACTGATTACCGCCGCCGAAGGCCTGGAACACCGAAAGCCTTTGCGGCCTGGCCGAGGCGCGCATAAAGCGTACGAGCTCGTGCGTCAACGAGTGCAGCGCCTTGAAACCGATCGTTCAATGTCTAAGGACATCGAAGATCTCGCCCACGGAATTCGCGAAAACATTTTCGACGCTCTCTAACTAAAATGATTACTTTCCCCTGGTTAGTTTCTGCCATCGCCTTTCTGGTTGACCAGTTGATAATGACTCGTCTGATTCGGCTCGAGTACGACCAGCACCGGCCGCTGTGGGAAAAAGATGGCCAGCCGCGTCCGATGTTCTGGGTCCCGCCTGAGACAGTCGTGGGCGGATGGTACGTGACCTATCGCAGCGGACGAGCCTTTCATCTTGTTTCCTGGCGCTGGCTCTTCTCCACACCTGAGTGGGCGCGCGAGCATGAAAGCGCCCGGTCCCTGCTCATTGGCCATCGAATTCTATTAATCATCGCCATCCTCTGCGTGCTTGCACCTTTCGTAATCGCCGCAATAATGCAACAGACTGCTTATTCATGACTTCAGCTCGAAACATTCGCGCGCCGCGCGGCGCTCAACTCAACTGCAAAGGCTGGCATCAGGAAGCCGCTCTGCGCTGTTTGATGAACAATCTTGACGCGACCGTCGCTGAGAAGCCCGACGACTTGATCGTTTACGGCGGCACCGGCAAAGCCGCGCGCAACTGGGAATCGTTCGATGCCATCGTCCGTTCCTTGCATGAACTCGAGAACGACGAGACGCTGCTCGTGCAGTCGGGGAAGCCGGTCGGAATCTTTCGCACGCACGAGTACGCGCCGCGAGTTCTGATTGCTAATTCGAACCTCGTGGGCGCGTGGGCGAACTGGAATTATTTTCATGAGCTCGAACGCAAAGGCTTGATGATGTACGGCCAGATGACTGCCGGAAGCTGGATTTACATCGGCACGCAGGGCATCGTCCAGGGTACCTTCGAAACCTTCGCGTCGATGGCCGACAAGCATTTCGGCGGTGACCTGAAAGGCAAGCTGCTGGTTTCGGGCGGTCTCGGCGGAATGGGCGGGGCGCAACCCCTCGCGGCGACGCTGAACGGCGCGGTCTTTCTCGGCATTGAGGTTGATCCTGATCGCATCGAGCGGCGCGTGCTCACTGGATACTGCGATCGGATCGCGCAAGACCTGGATGAAGCGCTCGACATCTGTGAAGACGCGCGCGAACAAAAACGCGCGGTTTCGGTTGGCCTGGTCGGCAATTGCGCTGAGTTGCTTCCGGAAATCGTCCGTCGCGGCGTGAAGGTTGACGCGGTCACAGATCAAACCAGCGCGCACGATCCTTTGAATGGTTACATTCCCGCCGGTCTTTCAATCGAAGGCGCCATCGAACTGCGTCGCATGGATCCGGAAGGTTACGTCGCGCGATCGACCGAATCCATGGCGCGACACGTCGAAGCGATGCTGGCCCTGAAACGCGCCGGGGCAGTGGCGTTCGATTACGGCAACAACATCCGGAAGTTCGCTTTCGAAGCCGGCGCGAAAGACGCCTTTGAGATTCCCGGCTTCGTGCCCGAGTACATTCGGCCGTTGTTTTGCGAGGGCAAAGGCCCGTTCCGCTGGGTCGCGCTGTCAGGTGAACCCGAAGACATTCGCAAGACTGATGACCTTGCGCTCGAGCTCTTCCCGCACGATGAGACCTTGAATCGTTGGCTGCGACTGTCGCGTGACCGCGTGAAGTTTCAGGGCTTACCCTCGCGCATTTGCTGGCTGGGTTATGGCGAGCGCGCTGAAATGGGTGAAGCCATCAACGAACTGGTTAAGCGCGGCGATCTGAAAGCGCCGATCGCGATTGGCCGGGATCATCTCGACACTGGATCGGTAGCGTCGCCATTTCGCGAGACTGAAGGAATGAAAGACGGCTCAGACGCGGTGGCCGACTGGCCGATTCTCAATGCGCTGCTGAACACCGCGAGCGGCGCGAGTTGGGTTTCGTTTCATCATGGCGGCGGCGTGGGCATCGGCTATTCACTTCACGCCGGCCAGGTCTCAGTCGCCGACGGGACGGACGAAGCCGCAAAACGCCTTAACCGCGTGCTCACCAACGATCCAGGCATCGGTGTCGCGCGTCACGTCGATGCGGGCTATGAAGAGGCGGCGCAGACGGCGCGCGAAAAGGGCGTGAAGATTCCAATGATGGAACCCGAGTTCTCAAAGTAGCATCCAAAGGGTCATGCGAACCCTCTGTTCATCATTACTGTTGGCGCTTATATCCTCGGTGGCTTTTGCTGCTCCACAAAAGGGCGAACCGGTCGTAGAGGCTTGGGTTAAGAAAGACATTAAAGGAGTCAAGTCGGTAGTTGATTTGCTTCCGTTTGAGACGCGTAATGTCGAGCAAGTGAAAGCGCGGCTGCGCAAAGAGTGGCACGTAGAGGAGACTGATCTCGGCTTTGGTGGTAGTTATCTCGAGCTCGAAAAAGGCTACGGCTATTCAAAAGCGTACATCCACGCCCTCCTCTTCGATGGAAAGGTTGCCAGGTACACGGCAGGCTTCGAAAGCTACTCAGACGAGTGGCCAATGATAAGAAAGCGAATTCTCGACCAATGGAAAGCGAGCAAAGGCCCGGAAGTTATGGAGGAAGAACACGGTTACGTTTTCCGAAAGACCGTTGAGGATCGGCTCTCAGACTACTATGCGGCGGTCGCTAGGGCTCTTGGACCTATAGAGAAGGCCGACGTGCCGCCGAACCTCTTGAAGAGTTACGCCTCTTTAACCGATCCGATGGAAAACGCGACCCTTTCAGGGACGCATCGTGATGAAGAAATTCACTCGCTCGTTGAAGCCGAACGAACCGACCTGCTGGAAAATGTACTCAGAGGGTACAATCCGGGTGCGCGGGTGCTGGCGGCACTTGCGCTAATCGAGTTGCAGCAAACAGGCCACGAACTTTCGCCGTCGACATCCACGACAATAGAAAACGTACTGGATCTCTCAATTGAACTTCATGCGTGCGTGTATGACCTGTGCAGCCATGTACCCGCTCGTAACGCATTTGAGTGGTTTGATTCCGGAAAAGCCTTTCCAAAGATCCGGCTGCCTCTTAAGAAGCCTTGAGTAAACAGAATGAACAAAACACAATTGAGAAAATTCTTATTGGCACTTAGCTTTCTCGTATGCGTGCCTCTACCAATTTTAGCCGCACAGATCACCACCACCGATCAATTGATCGCCGCCATGCAACAGAGGTACGCCAGGAAGTGGTACCGCACGGCGACGTTCGTGCAGAAGACCATCAACATCGACAGCAACGGCAAACGCAAAGAAGAAATCTGGTACGAAGCTCTCTCAGTCCCCGGCTCATTGCGCATCGATTTCACGCCGACGAAAGACGGCAACGGGATCCTCTTCACCAACGACAGAATTTATGCCTTCAAAAACGGCAAGGGTGATAATGGCAGGCCGCTCGTCCATCCGCTGATGGTGCTGGGCTTTGACGTGTATCGGCTGCCGCAGGCCGAAGTGATAGAAAAGTTACGAGGGCTCCATTTTGATCTTTCCATCTTTCGCGAAGACACCTGGCAAAAACGGCCGGTTTACGTCGTCGGTGCAAACCAAGGCGACCTGCATTCGGCGCAATTTTGGATTGACCAGAAGAACCTGTACTTCGTGCGGATGCTTAGTCCCGCGGGCATGGACGGAGCGCAGACGCAGGAAATCCAATTCAACGACTACAAAAAGTTGAAGGGTGGCTGGATAGCGCCGGAAGTCGTCTTCATCACGGACAGCCGGATTACTACGATCGAACAGTATTCTGAGATTCGCGGCAATGTGAAGCTTGATCCGAGACTCTTCGATCCGCAACACTTCACGACCGTGCATTGGAGAGAATAGCTTGTCAGAACCACCTGCGGTGGCGGATGGTTGAACAACCAACAGACACCTGTTTCTGGATCCACCGCCCGCTACCGCAGGCGCTTCTGACTTCAGATAATCGGAGAATCGCCATGAACCCCAAACGTTTCTTCTCGACCCTAATCGTTTGTATCGCGATCTCAGCCGCGGCGGTTACGGCCCAGGAAACTAACAAGTCCAAAACTGATCCGCCCGCGCCGCGCGCGAAAGACGGCAAGAAACTGCTGACCGCAGCCGATCTGCTGAAGGTCAACGGCGTCAGTGCCCCGCGCATTTCTCCGGACGGTTCGCGTGTCGTCTACACCGTCAGCGAAATCAAGATGGAGAAGGACAAAGAGTGGAAGAGCGTGACACAGATTTTCGTCGTGCCCGTTACCGGCGGAGCCCCGCGTCAGTACACCCGCGGTGAAAAGAGCGCCACCGCGCCCGAGTGGTCACCCGACGGAAAAATGATCGCGTTTCTGTCTGACCGCGAGAAAGACGGCGAGCGCCAGGTGTGGATGATGATGGCCGACGGCGGCGAAGCCTGGGTCGTGACTGCGCACAAGGGCGGGCTCAGCGGTTTTCGGTTTTCGCCGGACGGAAAACGAATGATCCTGACCGCCGTCGATCAGGCGAACAAAGATGAAGAGGATCGCAAGAAGGTCAAAGACGACACGATCGTCATGGATCGCGAGATCAAGATGTCGCACCTGTGGCTGTTCGACGTGGAGAAAAAAGAAGAGAAGCGTCTGACCGAAGGCGCCTTTACGATTAGCGATCCACAATGGTCGCCCGACGGCACTCGGATCACTTATGTCACGCGGCCGACGCCGAAAGCTGACGATGGCGGTCTCAGCGATATCTGGATGGTGACCGTCGCCAGTGGCGAAAAGAAAAAGCTGGTCGGGGACGAAGGCTCGAGCGATTCAGCGCGCTGGTCACCTAACGGTGACTGGATTGCTTACGCGGGCAGTCCGGACGGCGCCTCCGGAGTCTCAACGACCTATATTTATCTCTTGCCCGCCAACGGCGGCGCGCCAAAGCAACTTACCGGCAGGTTTGATCTCGATGCCGGCACCCCCGTCTGGTCGCGCGACGGTAAGACCATCTACTTCAGTACCAACATGCTGGAAGCGAACGAGATTTTTTCCGTGGACGTTGCCGGCGCCGCCGTGAAACAGCTTACCAAACGTGGCGGTTCGATAAACATTTCGGAAATCAGCCGCGATGGCAAAACGGTGGTCGGCACGACTACTTCATCGCAGAGCCCGGCCGACCTTTACGCTTCAAACCTCGCTTTCACGACCGTCAAATCGATTACCGAACACAACTCCTGGCTCAAAGACTATTCGCTGCCGCAATCAGAAGTTGTCAAATGGAAGAGCAACGACGGAACGGAAGTCGAAGGCGTGCTGACAAAACCCGTCGGCTACACGTCCGGCAAAGTTCCCTTCCTCCTCAACCCGCACGGCGGCCCTACGGGCGCGTCGCTGAATAGCTGGAGCGGAACGGTGCAGGTGCTGGCTTCGAATGGTTTCGCGGTGCTGCAACCAAACTTTCGCGGATCAACCGGAAAGGGCCTCGCCTTCGCGCAAGCCAACAAGAACACGTGGGGCAAAGGCGACTTTGAAGACTGCATGAGCGGCGTTGATGCGATGATTGCCAAAGGCATTGCCGATCCCGATCGGCTGGGCGCGTTTGGCTGGTCGTATGGTGGCTACATGACGTTCTGGATTCTGACGCAAACCGATCGCTTCAAAGCGGTCTCGCCCGGGGCTGGTCTGACGAATATTTATTCGATGTATTCGCAGAACGACATCCAGCGTTACCTGCGCTGGTTCTATTCGGACAAGGCGCCGTGGGACGCGACCGATCTTTACTGGGACCGCTCGCCGATGAAGTACATTCGCAACGTGAAGACGCCCACGATGATCATGCACGGTCAGGCGGACACGCGCGTGCCCATCGCCCAGGCGCAGGAGTTCTACATGGCTTTGAAAGAGCGGAACGTGCCGGTTGAATTTGTCGTCTATCCACGCGAAGGTCACGGCTTTACAGAGCCGCGCCATAACCTGGATCGCGTGCGGCGTTACGTGCGATTCTTTGCGAAGTATCTCAATACGCCAGTGGTGACTGAGCCTTAAAACTAAGTTTCAAGTTCCAAGTTTCAAGTTTCAGGTTTCACCGTTCAGGCTTTAGAGTTCAAGTCACCCGGGTAAGCACGTTTCAGGTTTTAGACTCCGATTCACAAGTACCACGGAGCTTCCAGCGGTTCCTGTCTTAAACTTGAAACTTGAAACTTGGAACCTGAAACTTAAGAGTCATGTCCGAATTTCAAAGCATTAGATTCGCAGTTGAGAATCGCGTCGCGCGCATCACTTTTAATCGGCCGCCGCTGAACGTGCTGAACATCGCGATGATGCGCGAGATCAACGCGGCTTTGAATGATTGCGCGCAGCAGAGAGACCTGGCGGCGATAGTCTTCGACGCCGCCGAAGGAACCCGCGCTTTCAGCGCCGGCGTGGCCGTTGAAGAGCACGCGCCAGCAACTGTGTTTCAAATGCTGGACAGCTTTCACGCAGTCTTTCGCACCCTGCTGCAAATTGCCAAGCCGGCGATCGCGATCGTCGACGGCCCGGCCCTCGGAGGCGGATGTGAACTCGTCGCGGCCTGCGATATCGTGATTGCGAGCAGTCGCGCGAAGTTTGGTCAGCCGGAAATTAAGCTGGGTGTTTTCCCGCCCATCGCGGCGATTCTTCTACCGACGATCATCGGCGAGCGGCGCGCCCGCGAGCTTATTCTGACCGGCGAATTGATCGAAGCTGATGAAGCTTTGCGACTCGGGCTGGTGAACTATGTCGTGCCGTCCGGCGGACTCGCAGGGAAAACTGACGAAGTGCTGGCAAACTTGCGAGCTTTATCCGCATCAGCCTTATCGATGACGCGCATGGCGATGGACCTGGGAACGCGCCAAAGTTTTGAATCCGCGCTCACAAACGTGGAAAATCTCTACCTGCACGAACTGATGAAGACCGAAGACGCCGAGGAAGGCGTGCGGGCATTCATGGAAAAGCGGAAGCCGGAGTGGAAGAACAGGTGAAAGACCAGACACGGAGACAGGGAGACGCGGAGACAGGGAGAAACAGTTTGGCTCGCCGCGTCGCCGCGTCTCTGTGTCGCCGCGTCTTTTCCGCGAGGGTGTCATCCCTTCTGGTTTCGTTCGCTCTTCTCGCCTCCACTTTTAATGCCACGACCAGCGCTCAGCCCGGCCGCCGCAGCGGCGCCCACGCCACGCCGCCTGAAGTTTTCACCGCCGCCGATCGCACTACCGTCGAGCGCGCGATGGGCAGCGCCTGTGCCGAACGGATTCGCGATCCGCTGAGTAGTAAGCCCATCGACGCCATGCAGAAGCTTCCTTCGATGTCGGTGAATCATCCGGATGCCGTGGCCGGCGCGCGACGCGCGGCCCACTTACTACCGGTGACGCGCCGGTTAGTTGCAAATGCGATCGTTGACCTCGCCAAAGAGTATGGGATGTACAGTGGCGCCGCGCGCGCACGCGTCAACGCCGCCGCCGCGCGCGTGCAAGCCGTTAAGAGTGTTCGTCCGAATGTTGATGCCCGCGACAATGCCTCAGTGCTCTTGCGCGATCCGCGCGCCATTGAGTTCGGCACGATCTTCCTCGCCGGACTTCGTTCTGATGAAGCGATGATTAGCGTGCTGGCTCACGAACTTACGCACGTCGCCAGCGGTCAGGGTGATACCCTGCGTCCTTTGTTCCGGGCGATCGGAAAGCGGGCCGCCTCGCGAACCGGGTTGCGGATTCAGGGTCAGCGCTCGGAAGAACTCGCGTGCGATCTGGTTGGAGTCGTCGCCACCCGCGCTTTTATCCGGCAGACGCCGAGTTGGGAGCCGTTGTCGCGGCGCCTGGCGCGCGCAGTCGAGCACAACTGCGTGGAAGATGACGATTCGGATGAAGATCACCTTTCGCCGCGCAACACCATTCGCGCCCTCTTTAGTTTGGATCTCGATCTCGCGCGCGAACTCGTGTCCGGCAGCAGCGCCCAGGCGCGCTTTGCAAAACCAGGGTCGTTGACAGTTCGCGCACGTGCTTTCTAAGATCGCCGCAGATGTTCCTGTTTCGTTACCGTCAATCCCCCCGCCTTCGGACTGCGTCTCAATCAAGTCTAATCGGAAGTGTTCTCGTCCTGCTGACGCTCGCTTTCATGTCGGGTTGTCGCACGGATGGTGAAGCACAACGGGTGCGACCCCGACAGTTGCGTGATGTACCCGCCCAGCGACTGGCTTTTACTTTTTCCGCCGACGTAGCGGCGCCCGCAAACGTCACGGCCGACGAGCCCAAGCAAAATCAAGCCATTCAGCAGGACTTTGACGAGCGCCGCAACCAGGAAACGCTCGTGCTGCTGCGGACGGTGCCGTCGCCTGATGGGCAGCGCGCGCTCGCGCTTTACAGCAAACAGGATGAACCCTCAACCACTTTTCACATCGATTTGTACGCGGCGAGTGGATCTTTCATCCGCAATGTTACGCCGCCCGAATTGGCCGTGGTCTTCCAGGACTCAGTCGTCTGGTCGGCCGATGGCAGCAAGTTCGCTTTCGTGGGCCGCAAAGCGGCCGCCCAGCCCACACCGACTCCGACACCGGAAGGCCCGGACGCGCCTTTGCCGCTCGGATTACCGACACCAACGCCCAGCGTGATGCCGTCGTTTGCGCCGATCGCGACTTTTGCGACTGAGCAGATTTACGTCGCGGACCAGGACGGCTACAACTTGCGCGCCCTGACGACGCGCGATGGGTTGATCTATTTCGCCCTGGCCTGGGCGCCGGACGGGCACGCGCTCGCCGCGTTGGCTTGCAAAGAATCTGAATGGAACGAACGTGAGGCGGCGTTCAAGACTCCGGCGGGCCGCCCGCGCACGATTACTTCTGAAGGGAAAGAACGGTTGCTCGATGATGAGCTGGCGCAGGCGCCACCTGTCTGGTCCGCCGATTCCTCAAAAGTGGCCACGGCCTTCGGCGTGGACATCGGGATCTACGACGACGCTGGGAAATCGCCGACCCAGGCGCGCATCGTCCTGCGCGATCGCCTCTTAGGTGCTTCCGTCGCTTTTGATGAGAAATCCGCGGTGAGCAAGAGTTCAGATCAATCAAAGCCCACCGCTGTCGCTACGCCGGCGATGACCGTTGGAGATCCCGTTTCGTTCAATCCGATCGTCCGCATCGAATGGCCAACGCCGGAGAAAATGTTTTTCGAGACTGCGTACATCTCGGTTCGGAGTGACTTGATCAAGACGTTTTCGCGCTGGCACACGCTGACGTTGAGTCCGCAGGCAGTGGTTTTGAAGTGAGATTAGAGCTGCTATGGAACCTGCGTTTCCGATCCCCTCGCTACCGCTCCGGGTACTGATACGGACGTTGCGGGCCAGATGAGCAGGAACGCTCTCCCAATTAACCACAAGGTGACGGCGACACTAAGCATCAGCACGACCCAGAACTTCCAATAGCTCGTGAAGGTCTTGTCCCAACCCGCTTGGATCCGATGAGCCACGTTCACATTCAAGTCGGCTGCTGAGAGGAACCGGGCAGCAATCTGAGTCAGCACACCCCACGCAAAAGCGTAGAGCCAGGCCAGCCGATCCATCCGCACGCGTTGTAGAGCGATCATCCCGACAATGAATCCGCCGACGTGGGCGAGCGTCGTTGAAAAATAGAGGCCGCTGGGAATCAACACGTACACGACCCACAAGGCAAGGCCCGGTACCGTCCAAATCGCGGCCGCGCGAATCAGTTCGCGATGCCCGATTAATAATCCGACGCCCATCAGCACGTTTCCGAGGTTGCACATCCACAGCAGATTTCCCAGGCCGCCAAAACGCCAGTAATGAATTGTCTGCACCGCAAAGAACGAAAGCGGCAACAAACCCATCAGGCGGTAACGCAATTCAAGCCGATCGTTCATGCCGCGAAAGAATATCATGCAGAAGTCTCAAACTTTTCGGTTAGTTCCCTAAGCGCGACTGTCGCCAAAGGTTTCTGGACAGCGCTGGATACTTTGAGCTAGATTAGGCACTTCCCCCAACAATTGATGAGCGCTTTTGGCAGCGCTTTGCGAACCCGGCGATGAAGGATTGCTCGATGAGCGGTCCGAGACGATGTCGCAGAAGCGCTGTTTCTTTCGGAAGTAGCGCGTCCTTTTTTGAAGAATACGCAATGTCAGCCGATCTTACCTACGAGACCCATGCCTCGAAAAAGCCTCCGGCGAAAGCCAGGGCTTCACGCAACGTAAAGAGTAAAACTGCGGACGTTAGACCAAGAGGCGCGGTGCTCGTCGTCGATGACGTGCCCGACGTCACCGAGATGATTGAATTGCTGCTGCGCCACGCCGGCTATGATGTCTCGACGGCTGAATCAGCCAAGGATGCTTTGCTGCTCGCGCGCCGGAAACATTACGACCTGGTAATCTCGGACATCGGCATGCCCGGGATGAATGGCTATGAGTTAGCGACTGCTCTCCGCGAACTCGCTGCTTACAACACTACTCCCCTGATTGCGGTCACCGGCTATTCTGAATACGACGACCGCGGTCGCGCGGTACGCGCCGGATTTAATGTTCACCTCACCAAACCAATCGAACCGACTCAACTGCTGACGTTGATGAGAGAACTCCTTTCTCAGTCTGAGCCAAATACTAGTCACTGACAGCCAGGAGCAAAGCGGCAGGTGCTAAGTGGATTACTTAGACAGCGTCGCTGTGCAATTCCAACTCGCTCCGCGTGCAAGCGGTACGCTTCGCTCTTTGCGCCTTGCCTTTTGCCTGTTGATTTGTTTTTTTGCTTCCGGCATTCTCTCTCTACATGGATGAACTCTCGCCTGCCGAAGCTCCGGCTGCTGAAAAGCCAAAGCATCGCTTTCAGGACTGGCTCAAGTCGGAAGCTGCGACGCGTCTCAGCGAGTTAGGCATCGGCGCCTTTGCCATCATCATTCTTTTCTGGCGCCTCCAGTATTCCACTTCAGCAATTTGCTGCGGCGACTTTGACGGCTATTACCACATGAAGTGGGCGCGGCTGCTTTGGGAGAACATCAAGGCGAAGCATTTCTTCCCGCCATCATTTAGTTGGCTTCCGCTAACAACGCTTAACTCGCACGATTACGTCGATCATCATTTGCTTTATCACATCCTGCTAATTCCGTTTACCTTGTTCCGCGACGTGCAGACAGGCGGAAAAGTTGCGGCGATTATCTTTGCCGGAATTGCAGTTTTTTCATGCTATTGGCTGATTTGTCGTTACGAAATCAGATACCGGCTGCTTTGGTTATTGGCGCTGCTGGCTTCATCCGCGCCCTTTCTCTACCGGATGAACATGACGAAGGCGCCGCCCTTTGCAATCCTCTTTTTGATCATTGGCACGTACCTGCTTTTTGAACGCAAGTATTGGCAGTTGCTGCCGCTCGCGCTGATCTTCACCTGGACGTACGACATGTTTGTACTGTTGGGTCTGGCGGCGGCGACTTGGGCGGGCGTGATGGCGTGGACCGAGGGTCGTTTTGAATGGCGTCCGGTGGCTTACGTCGCTATTGGCTGTGTGCTCGGGTTAGTGCTCAATCCATACTTTCCCCATAACCTCTATCTCTTCTGGGAACACGCACGCGTGAAGATTACGGTCACGGACTTTGCGACCAAGGTCGGTAACGAATGGTACCCGTACGACACGTGGCAGTTCTTTTGGAACTGCCTGGTCGCCCTCGTGGCCATGGCGGTTGGCTATCTAGCCTTTAATAACGACGATCAGAAACGATCACAGCAGCCGCTCTACCTGCTCGTGCTGGCCACGCTTTTATTGTTGATGAACCTGCGTTGGAAAAGATTCGCAGAATACTTTCCGCCGTTTGCGATCTTGTTCGCGGCTTTCACGCTCGAACAGTTTTGGCGCGGCCGGGCCATCTTCACGCGCTTGCCGGACGATGTGATGGAAGACCTCCAGCCGTTTCTCGATCGCCAGGCCTCAGCCGTGGTGGCGAAAGAACAGAAATACGAAGAGACCTGGCGTACTGTAAAGATCGCTATAGCTGCGGTCGCGCTGGCGGCGGTCTTTTTTGCCAATGTGTATCGCACGGCCGCAGACATTCGGGAAAGTGAGCCACGCGATTACTATGCAGACGGCGCTGCCTGGATGCGCGCGAACATCCCCACCGGCGAAGTTGTTTTCAACACCGACTGGGACGACTTCCCGCGATTGTTTTATTTTGACTCGAGTCACGCCTATGTTTCAGGCTTGGATCCGACGTACTTGTACGATCGCAATGCTGAATTGTCGAAGCTATATGACAAAATAACGCTCGGTGAAGAAGAAGATCCCGGTCCCCTGATTCGCGATCGTTTTGGTAGCCGCTGGGTCTTCACCGACAATAAGGATCACGTTTCGTTTATCGACAATGCGCTGCAAAGCGGCTGGTTCGATCGCGTCTATGAAGACGACGACTGCAGCGTTTTAAAGATTCGCGAGGTGAAAGGCGAGGCGCCGGCCGAGGCGAATGGCAGCACCGGCAGCGGCGTTAGCTTGAATGACAATTCACCGTAACTCACCGAGTCGCGACAATTCTCGAGAAGTCGTATGAACAATTGGTTAAGAGCAATCCCTATTGCAGCGCTGGCCGGAGGAATCACTTTCGGCGTGACGAGTTGCCGCCGCAGCAGTTCGTCTGACGACGGACCTCCCGACACTTCTACTTACCGCCCGCTCGCAACTCCGGCCACGGAATTTGAGCAGAAATTAAAGAACGTGCGGGACGGTCACTTCAAGTTCACGTGGGTATTCCGGAGACTGGACGGGAAGGAGTTCACGCCCGAGGACAGCGAGCTGCTGCACACGAACGCGCCAAAGGTAGTTGACTGGATCGGCCTGAACGATAAGAAGACTTACATTGCGGGCTCGAATTTTCCGCTTGAGGAAAAGAATCTGGCGATACTTCAGAAGCGTTATAAGATTGAGGACATGTCAGAAGCCCGACCGTGAGGGAGGGCGCACTTCCAGCGCTCGTATCGGGAGTGTCTGAAGGTTGCCCTCGCTCACGCTCGGGCTTCTGACACTTTGAGCACCAGCTTCCCAAATTGCGCGCGATCTTCCATCAATTCATGGGCCCGGCGCGCTTCTGCGAGCGGCAAGACTTGATCAACCACCGCCCGAATCACGCCTGACTCAATAAACTTCATTGCGGCCAGCAGGTCAGCCTTCGAACCCATCATCGATCCGAGGATCGTCAGATGCCGGTAGAAAACGTGGCGCAGATCAGTCTTTGCTTCGAATCCGCTGGTCGCTCCGCAGGTCACCAGCCGCCCGCCTTTCTTCAAAGACAGAATTGAACCGGGCCAGGTGGCGGCGCCCGTGTGTTCGAAGACGACATCAACCCCGCGACCGCCGGTGAGCCGGCGCACTTCCTTTGGCCAGTCTTCGCGCGTGTAGTTGATGGTTTCGTCTGCGCCAAGCTCACGCGCCTTTGCGAGCTTCTCATCTGAACTTGCGGTAGTGATGACGCGCGCACCTCTGATCTTCGCGATCTGAATTCCGGCTGAACCTACACCGCTGCCCGCCGCATGGATCAAAACATTTTCGCCGGGTTGCACGCTGGCGCGCGCGACCAGCATGTGCCAGGCGGTCAAGGTCACCAGCGGCAAAGCGGCCGCCGCTTCCCAACTTAATGGCGCCGGCTTTGGAATCACGTTCACGGCGGGAACGGCCACCAGTTCCGCATAGCCGCCGGGCCGGCGATATCCGATGATGTCGTACTCGTCACACATGTTGTCGCGGCCCGCGAGGCATTCTGCGCAATGCCCACACGAAACCCCTGGCTGCAACATCACTTCGGCGCCGGCCTTTACCCACGTCACCAGCTCGCCCACCTCACGCACCACTCCGGCGACATCGTTGCCGAGAATATGGGGTAGGGGAATCTTGATGCCCGGCAAACCGTTGCGCACCCACACATCGAGGTGATTCAGCGCGCAAGCGCGAACTTCGATCAGGACTTCGTGCGCTTTGATTTGTGGATCGGGAACTTCGGTGAGCCGGAGAACTTCGGGGCCACCGTGCTGTTCGAAGATGACGGCTTTCATGAGACTGCAAAGGGCAAAGTGGGAAGGGCAAAGCGTCAACTTCGAACTTCGCCCTTTGCGCTTTGCCCTTTGCTCTTAGCCCGTTAGCGCGCGGCTTCGATTCCCTTCTTAACTTCGTCGATCGCGCTACGCACCAAATCGAGCGCTTTTCCGCGATGCCCGCCTTTGTCACTAGCGGCGCGTTCCAGATTATTCTTGGCGCTCTCCAGGGCTGCGAGCGCGGCGGTCATGTGTGGTTGATCCGGAGTTGCCACGATCCGCGACGAATGGTTGTGCCGCCGGTCGTAGGCGATGCCGGCGTTGACCTGGCCGATTGCCTGATTCACGAGGGAGATAGCGTTGGCCCGGTGACCGCCTTTGTTCGCGGTCGCGCTTTGCAACTCGCGCTTTGCGGTGTTCAGGTCAGCGCGCGCGGCCTGCATGAACGGCTGATCAGGAACCGCCTGGGCGATGGCTGCCGCGCCAAGCAGGACAGCGGCTGCCAAAATGATTCTGTATTTCATGATCCGAGACTCCTTGTCAGGATAGATATCCGAGCGCTGAAAGCGGCCATACGTTACTACGGGGTTTCGGACTGGCGCAATTGCCACCGGTCCCACGACCCAAAGTTTTTGGAACGGGCCGGGCGTTCGTGAGTTACAATCCGTGACTCTACTCTCCCGAATCAGTTGGTTCACCAAAATTCATTCTAAGGAGTCGCCAGATGAAGCTGACTCAAATACTCATTACTGTGCCAATCCTGGTCGTGGTTTATTCGACTAGCGCGATCGCGCAGGAACGCTGGCAGCGTCTGCCGCCGTCCCGCAGCGATCAGTTTTATGCCCCGCGCAATAAGCTGGAAGATCTGGAAACGCGCGAGTCGACGCTCCTCATCAAGGGCCGAACCTGGATCGCCACCCTGCGCACCGCGGGCGGGAGCGCTCGGGTGGAAGCCACCGAAATTCGCGAAGCAGGAAATTCCGCGCGCGCGTCGGGAGTTACAATCACCTTCGTCTCCGCCAATCCGGACAATTCCGTTAGATCTTTGATCGACTACGATGAGATCGATTCGCTCGTCAAAGCGTTCGATGCCATGGCGAAAGCCGACGAAGCAGTCACTAAACACACGCACTTTGAAGCCCACTACCGAACGCGCGCAGATTTCGAGCTCATTGTCTTTAAGCAAACCAGCGGCGGTATTGCGGCCGCGATCGAAGGCGGGTTCTTTGAGCGCTCGCGGATACTTTTGACGCTTGAAGAGTTTACAAAGCTGCGCTGGATGGTCGTGCAGGCAAAAGAGAAGCTGGACGAGATCAGGTAATCACCGCCGAGGGTGACCTCGTATTCGGTAGAGCTTTCAGATCCGGCTCAACCCATTCCGCCTTCGCTCTATCGGTCGCCAGCAGTTCGGCCGAATAGAATTCACGAATCAAGTCTTTGTCGTTGCAGCAATCGATCAGGGCGTTAGCTGTCTCGGCCAGCGAATCCTTTCCGTGGTGCCCGGCGACAAAGTTCGAAACTATTCGCAGCCAGAATAAAGTGATCGTCTCGTGATAACCCGTCTTGCCGTAGGTCTCTGCGAGCCGGCGAATCCCGGAAGTCATTTTGGCGATCGCTTCTTCGGGAGATCGATCCCAGACGTACCACAACGCCACGGTTAGGTGTTGGTAATGGCGGAACTCTGCAGGATGAAAACTGCACTCTTCAAAAGCGGACACGAGCGTGCGGATTTCGTCGTCGGACTTGTAATAAATTTCCATAGCTTCTCCTAAGAATGGCAGGATGCCCGCGCTCCCCAGCGGACGAGGGCGTCCGCGTTCCGACCAAAAAAATTGAGGCGGACCGAATTAACGATCCGCCTCACGTTTCGTGACTTTGAACTCTCGTTACTTGCCAGCCTGGGTGACCCGGGCCGTCAGGCGCGACTTATGGCGCGCGGCGGCGTTGCGATGTAGCACGCCTTTCTGCACGGCCTTGTCGATCTCCGAAATTGTCTTCGGCAAAAGCTCGCCGGCTTCTTTCCCCGGGCCCTTTGCCAACGTTCCCCGCAGACCCTTGATCGCGGTGCGCAATCGCGCGCGATTGCTTCGGTTTATGGCGCGACGCCGCTCGCCCTGGCGCACGCGCTTTTCTGCTGATTTATGATTAGGCATTAGAACTCTCCGAATTCCTAAAACTCCGGCGTTAAGGACAGCTATTTGGCCTTGACGCGAAACTAGAGACTATAGGGACGTAAACGGCCACTGTCAAGACGACAAAGGCCCGCAGATACGGGCCTTTGAGTCGTCCACTGCGATGGGCAACTAAGCACTTAACTGCAAAGACCGGAGCACGTTCTGAAAAACGCTCTGGTAGTTGTTGTAGTCATTTTCCGGCGCCACGGCAATCAGGTAAACCAATTCGCCGTTCCGCGTTTGGGCGGTAATCACGCTAACCACTTCGGCGCGGCGCGTCGCCTCGTTCACGTTACTGAGGCTGATCGAGAGGGCCGCGCGGCCATCAATCGACGTGCGCTGGAAACCTCCGCGCGAACGCAGGTTCGGATTCCCCTGCTGCAAGCTACTGAGAAATTCATTGGTCGCCTGCTGCAGGTTCCGGCTGTTAGTTTGCGCGAGTCCGATGTTCACTCCATGCGTGAATACGGGCTGGCCATTTACAGATCCGACGGCGCCATTTGGAGCAAACCAAACCGACGAACCGCTATCCGAAATTTGTTGCCAGTTCTCGGGCACGCTGACGCGCGCGATCCCGACCGTATAGCTGCGGTAACGCGACGATGGATATTCCACTCGGCCCGTCGGAACGTTGTTTGGATAACTGGTGCTCTCGCCGGTTGGATAGCCGTCACCCTGGTTCGGATAACGACGGCCGCTCCGCTCGATCTCGGCGAGGGTCGGCGCCGATCCGTATCCCCGCAACCGTTGCTGAACGGCGACAAAGTCGCGGTTATTTCCCCGCGCATTTCTCACGGGCAGGTATTGCGCTTCCTGGTTGATGCGGGCGTAACGGTCCGCGGGACTCGGGTGGTCGCTGAGAAAGCCGCCGCCACCGCCACCGCCGCTACGTTCGATCGTCCGAAACATGTTGGCGAGGTCGTGCGGATCGTAACCCGCGTTCGCCATGATGCGCGCGCCGAGAATGTCTGCTTCGGTTTCATACTCGCGGCTGTACTTCAGAAAGTAGACGCCGACAGTGCCTTGCGCTATTTGTCCGACTGCCGGACCTCCCAGAATACTGCCGAGGATTCCCGCGACACCCGCCCCGAGCGCGTACTTCTGGGCCTTGGTAGCCTGGGCGGTGCCGTGACGGAGAGCCACGTGACTGATTTCGTGGGCCATGACCCCGGCCATCTCGCCTTCAGTGCGCGCGGCTTCGATCATTCCGCGATTCACATACATTGGACCACCGGGCAAAGCGAACGCGTTGATGTCACGCGCATTCACTACTTTGAAAAAGTAGCGAAACTCAGGATGCTGAAACTCACCGGGAATGTTCGCGGCCAGATTTTGGCCTACCGATTCGACGTAACGTTGCACTTCGGCGTCACGCAGGAGCGGAAACCTCTGCTCAACTTCGGCCGCCGCTTGCCGGCCCAACCTGACGTCATCTGAGGTCTTGTATTTGTTGCTATGAAGCTTGATCTGCGTTTGCGCCAGCGCTGAGAACGGCGTGACGGCAATCGCCAGAGCCAGAAGCCAGGCTGAAAATCCGGCTGCCATGCGTTGCTTTGTTCGGTTCATTGGAAACTCCTTCTCGATTGATTCACGTCTCGAATCGGAGAGAGATTTTCAGGTGAGACGCATTTTCCCCATGCGTTGACAGTCAAATGGGATGCCACTGAAACAGCGGGCGCGCAGAAAGATTGTCTTTCTTACGAATATCTTGCGTTTTTGCTTTCACTTACGTGATTCCGCAGCCTTTCGCGCGGTTGCTTGACCTGCATGAGATTAGCAGTTTCAAGCGGGACTCGCTATGGTTCAAATTCGTTCATGCCAAAGCCGATTTCGTTCATGCCTGCCCTTTCAGCCAAAGGGGGATTTTCACCGTCCGCAGCGGCCTGTTAAGCTTCGGCAAGCCGATGAAGGTCGAAACCCTCAATTGCCCCAACTGTGGCGCCGCTGTTTCCTCAGACTCGCCCCGCTGTCAGTTTTGCGAATCGAAACTGGCGACCGTCGCTTGTCCATCATGCTTTGCAATGATGTTCATCGGCAGCCGTCACTGCCCCCATTGTGGAGCCGCCGCGGCCGACGTTAAAGCGTCCACACTTTCGATTCTGAAATGTCCGAAGTGCAAGACCGACATGCAGCCAGTCACCCTCGGGGATACAGCGATGCGCGAATGTGAAAGCTGCGGTGGGCTCTGGCTTGAGGCGGCTGCCTTTAGAAAACTTTGCACCGATCGTGAAAATCAGTCAGCCGTACTGGGCGTCGCTTCCCCACTTAAGGGAAACCAACTCGACCCCAAGGCTCAAGAGATCAAGGTTCGTTATGTTCCCTGTCCTCAGTGCGAGCAGCTGATGAACCGCATTAACTTTGCGCGCTGCTCAGGCGTAATCGTAGATGTTTGCCGCGCTCACGGCATCTGGTTCGACCGTGATGAATTGCGCGGGATAATTGAATTCATTCGCGCCGGAGGTCTTGAACTCTCGCGCGAAAAAGAAAGACAAGAGATCGCCTTCGAACGAGAAAGACTTCAACGTGAGCGTTACGCGACGAGTCTCAGGCGTCCAGAGAGATTTGCCGTTTCCGATGATGAACGTCTTTCGGGTATCTCGGCGACTGGCCACCTTCTCGAGTTCCTGTTCGATGGATAGTCCATCGCATCAAGTAGCCCTCAAAACGAAAAGAGCCGGCAGATTAACCGCCGGCTCTGGTTCTTTGGTGGAGCAGCTTAATTAGACTTTAGACTCGAGCGATTCCGCCCTCTTAGCTGATTTTCGCCGCCGCAGTTTCACCGCAATTCCCGTCAAGCCACTGCCCAATAAGAGCAGCGTGGCCGGCTCAGGAACCGCCGGCGTCTGCTCTCCGGTAATTCCGGCGGTAAGAAAAGCCTGGCGTCCGGATTGCACAAAAAGATCCGCCACGGTCAATGAAAACGAACCAACATTAGTTCCGTCATTGAACGAGAAGGTCTGCGTCGGACTCTCAAAGTGGATGTTGACGCCCCCCTGGTCGATGTTCGGCGAAATGCTGCCCACGATCGTCGCAACATACGTGGCACCCTGACCACCCAGGATTCCCGTCGGGCTGCTAAACGTGATGTCCAACTGAAACAGGCCGTTGGTAAGCGAGAGCGGTCCGGTGTTTAGAGCGAAAGTACCCAGACTGTTCGGGCCGCTAAGCGCACCCAAGCCCAATGCTGTCGTTCCGGTAAACGCCTGAGTTCCGGTAAACAACACGCCCGGGGCGGTAACTGCTCCCGCGGTCGAGCCGGAAATCGTTACCTCGTCAGCGCGAGCCGACGTGTAACTGACGCCCATGATGACGAGCAAGGCAGCGCTAAGCGCGACGCCTCTGAATAATGTGCGGATTGCGGTGGTCATATTTCCCCCTGTTGAGTTTGCTGCGCTGCTACTCGCGACTGCTTCGGGAGAGATGCGGGGGCAAACGCTTCTCTCCTACCGCGAAAGTTGCCTTTTCGACACTTCTTTAGGTTTTCAGAGCAGAGAAACTGCCAATCCGGACTAGTTTCCAGAAGAAATTGGGAAGAAAGGTCGGCTCAGCCGCGAGGCCCCGACTCGGGCGAAATGGCCGAGCGGAGCCGGCTGAGCAGCTCAGCCCTTGGCTCGCCGAAAAGCCGATTTTTGATAACGCTGGGGATGACCAGTGGATGCAGGGTGGTAATCATAGTCAGGTTCTGGGCGACCTGAATCATACGTAGACGGGCCAGGGCTCGGAGAGAGTCCCACAAAAGGCGCTCAGCCATTCGCTCTGAAAATGAACGCCACAGCGCTCTTTTCACGGCTGCCGGCGCTGATGCCATGCGCGGCAGTGCCAGCCATTTACGGAACTGGCGGACGCCGATCGAAACCAAGCGCGCGGTTTGGGAAGTTCCCTGACCCGACGATGGCGTTGACTGCCTCCAAATGATCACCGGCTCAGTGAGAGCGGCCACGGGAAAAAGTTCTGACAATCGAATCCACAGATCCCAGTCATCGGGGCCGGCAATCGAATTATCCAGCAGGCCGGCGCGCGACAAGGACGAACGCCGAATCACGGTGGACCCGCACGGAATAAAGTTTCGCGTTAACAGCTTGAGAAAGATATCGCCTTCGGGGCATTCAACCGGATTCACGCGACGGCCCGGCCGCCCATCCTGATCACCAACGATTGCCTGCGCATAGATGAAAGCGGCCTCGGGAGCGGACTCCAATTTCGCAATCTGCTTGTCGAGAGACCCCGGCAGCCGAGTGTCGTCGTCATCGAGGAACGTCAGGTATTGGCCCCGGCTTTTGATAATGCCGATGTTACGGGCGCCGGCGACGCCCTGGTTGCGGTCAACGCGCACATATTGGATTTTGCTGCCCAGCGATTTGCAAACAGAAGCAGTCTCGTCACAGGACGCATCGTCCACCACGACGATCTCAAGGTCGGTGCCGGATTCGAGCGCGCTCTTAACCGCTCGCTGCAGCAGCAGCGGGCGATTGTGCGTCGCGATGATGATGCTGGTTCGCGGGCTTGTCACTTGATTCCGAGACCGGCCGTTCCGCGTGTCACAAGCCCTCAGGCAAGCGCAACGCTTCTGCTTCCAGATTGAGAACCACGGGAGGGGGACGATACAAACGCGCCGCCAAACGCTGATAGCCGCGAAGTTGAAAGGGACGCCAAGGCGCGAGCCTTAAAGCCGCGATCAGATTTGCATACGCCGGGCCGAATTCGCGTTGCGGCATTAATTGTAAAGCGCTCCATAACAAGTGATCGGCGATGCGATTCTTCGTGCGGCAACGAATTCCCTGCCGCTGCCACCACGAACGCTCAGCAACCCTGGGCAATTCCATTAGCTTCTTTTGATGCCGTGCCAGCCTTAACAACTGGGCCGCGCGCGCCGAAGAACCTTGCTCAGAACGGACCGTGGGCTGGCGATAAATTCCGACCGGCTCAGCATCCACCAGCACCTGATGCAGTTCAGCGATCCGCAGGAACATATCCCAGTCGTCGATTCCATCAACCTGCCGGTAAAACAGACCAACTCGAACAAAGCATTCTTTGCGCACAAGGACGGCGAGACCCATGATGGGAAAATTGAGTTCCATGAGATGGAAAAACACGTCACCCGAAACCCGCGGACAGACAATCTCACCCGTAGGACGATAGTTCTGGTCAGCCATGATCATCGCGCCGCAAACAAAACCGGCTTCCGGCTGCGCATCCAGCATCTTTGCCTGCGAATCCAGCGAACCGGGCAAGCGCAAATCGTCGTCATCAAGGAACGCAATGTACTCGCCCGTCGCATGCATTAACCCAAGATTCCGGGCGCCGGCGACTCCCTGGTTGCGATCGACGCGCACATACTTGATACCGGAAAGCTTCTTGCACACTTCAGACGTTTGATCGCTCGAAGCGTCGTCAACTACGACCACCTCGACATCCGTGCCCGCCGCGCGCGCGCTTTCCACGGCGCGCGGAAGCAGGTCCGGCCGGCTATGAGTTGGGATAATGACGCTGACCTTACTCATAACAAATGAAAACGGCTCCTCGATCCCTTGAAGGCAATCACAATGTCCTGACAGCTTAAGTGCTTTTCACGGCCGCACCATGCGCCGTAGCTAATGGGCTCACTAATTGTAAGCCCCGCGCGGCGATAACGTTTCCGGACCAGAGTTTCGTCAAAGGCAATGCCAACCTCTGGCCGGTCGTGATAGAGAAGTCGACACCCTCGCCCGCGATGCTTGAAGTTCAGATCGAACAGGGCCTTCCGCGGCATTAACTCGCGCGATTCTGAATTCAGCAGGTAAAAGGTCGCCAGACAACGTCCGCCAGGTTTCATTACGCGCGCCACTTCCGAAATGTATCGCTCCATATCAGCGCGCACCAGATGCGTAAACACTGACGTCAGGAAGACGAAGTCAAACGAATTGCTTGCGTACGGGAACGTGTATTTGGCGGCCCGGGATTTCAGGTTCTCGCCTGGAGCATAGACATCATTCCGCACCTCAGCGATCTGAAACCGAAATTGAGGAAACTCAGTCGAGATATTTTGCTGGCACCATTCAATCGCTGCGTGCGACAGATCGAACCCCTCGTAGCGCGCTTCGGGGTTCAAATATCTGGTGAGTGGGACGGCCAGGCGACCACTTCCGCAGCCGACATCGAGCACAGTCTCGTGCGGCTTTAAGTCGCATAAATCTATGAAGTACCCGAAAAATTCGGCGCCGGCCTCGTTGAACATTCCGCCGACATAAGCCTGAAGATCTGGTGATGGCAACAGTTCGCGAGTTGGCGAAAGGGGCATCGCCGCGGGCTGTGGACCCGCTCCCAACGCTTGCGCATCGCTTGTGTTCATCAGAACGAATTCCGTCGACGCGCCGGGAGGTTAGATTAATTCGCGCCAAGAACCATCAATTGTTCGTTAAAAATCAATCGAGTTTACTGACAGCGAATCACACGCGTCAAGAACCCACTTTGCCTTTCTGTCTGCTAGTCAGATGAAGTCACTTTGAGAACTCGATTCGTGTGCGGAGCTGGTCGGCCTCAATCCGGTGAACGTGTTAAATTGCTCCCTCAACCGCGAACGCCCGAATGTTGAATCCGCTGCTGCATCCGATTTGTCTCGAACAGCCACGCCGAGTCGCGGCGACGGCATGGGCCGCACATCTTCCGTTCGCGATGTACCTCGTGGATGTTGGCCGCCCCGGGGTGATTGTTGAACTTGGCACCGGGACCGGCGTTTCTTATTGCGCTTTTTGCCAGGCCGTGAAGCAGCTCGGCTTGCCGGCGAACTGCTACGCCATCGGCACGTGGCATCGAGGGGCGTCAGGCCTCGTCAATCAGACTCAGCTTGAGGATCTCAAGCGTCACCACGACCCTTTATATTCCGATTTCTCCACGGTAATTCAATCGACATTTGACGAGGCGTTGCCGAAATTCGCGGACGCTTCAATCGATCTACTGCATATCGACGGCCATCATGATTATGAGCTCTTGAAGCATCTCTTCGAGAGTTGGCTGCCGAAGATGAGTACACGCGGAATCGTGCTGCTACACGACATCAATGATCGGCGCGTGGATCTGGGTATCGGGCGGCTTTGGGAAGAAATCAAGCAGCGTCATCGCACCTTCGAATTCGAACACGAACGCGGACTTGGAGTCGTCGCGACGGGCGACGCCCAGGAAGCCGAATTACAGAACCTGTTCGCACTGTCCGGACCGGAGGCGGCTCTGACTCGTCGCTTCTTTCATCAGCTGGATGAACGCCTGGCTCATCAGAATGCCTCCAGCAATGCGGAAGCAACTCTCACCCTGCTCGTTCGTGAAAGAGATCAGTTATTAACGCACGCTCGCGCACTTGATAAGGAGATTGAAGTACGCAACCAGACCATCGACGCGATTTCCGACCAGCTCGATACCGTTCAAAATCGGGCGGCGACGATACTTAATTCGCGAAGCTGGCAGTGGGTAAATCGCTATGGCCATTTGAAGACGCGTTTACTGCGGCCGGCGCGGCGAGCGCTTCGCCGCTCATCGAACGGTTTTGGCGTCGTAAATGGCCGGCGCGATTACGACGCCTGGATCAAACAGCACGACGCGTTAAGCAACCGGGATCGCCTCAACATTATTCAGCGAATCGCCGGACTTCAGCACCAGCCTCAGATTTCCGTCATCGTGGTGCCGTCATCCGGCGACAGCGCGGGCTTTGAGCAAACGGTCAAATCTTTGCGGGCGCAACTATATGCAAACTACGACGTCTCACTAATTCCGGCGGACACTTTGAACGAAGTCGCTTCCCGCGAAGACCTGGCTGACGATCGTTTTCAAATTCTCAAACCGAATGCCGGCGACGACAGTCTGGCTGCGGCGAATCGCGCCCTCGAAAATCTCACCGGCGAATTTGTCACTTTCGTGCATGCCGGCGACGAATTGGCGCCGCATGCGCTTTATCTCCTGGTCGAATGTCTAAATCGCTTTTCAGGTCTGGAAATTGTCTACACCGACGAAGATTGCATCGCCGGCGACGGCGCCAGGTGCCAACCTTATTTCAAGCCTGATTGGAATGAAGATCTGCTGCACTCGGGCGATTTTCTCTCGCGACTCGCCATCTACCGCACAGCGACGGTGCGACGGATCGGCGGTCTGAGATCAGAATTCGGCGAAAGTGCGTTTTACGATCTTGCGTTGCGCGCAACTGAGGGGCTAAACGGTTTTCGGATACGTCATGTGCCGCACGTGCTTTATCACCGCCGCGAGCCGGCCGCGCGCGCTTCATCCGTGAGGGATAACGAGGCCCGCGCTCTGCAAGAGCATTTTGATCGCCTGGCGATTCCCGCAAGCGTAACGAAGGCGAACGGTTTTAGTCGCGTGCTGTATCCGTTAGCTCAGCCGCAGCCGTTGGTGAGCGTGATCATCGCGACGCGCGATCGGGTAGATCTCTTGCAGCCGATCGTGGGTGACGTCCTCGCCAAGACAGACTATGAGCCGCTCGAGTTGATCGTCGTCAATAACCAAAGCACGGATCCAGCCACCCTCGAATTTCTGAAACAGATCAGGACGAATCCCCGGGTTTCAGTACTCTCCTACGACCGGCCATTTAATTTTTCGGCGATAAACAATTACGCCGCCGGCCAGGCAAAGGGCGAAGTTCTCGCCTTCCTGAACAACGATCTAAGAATCATCTCCGGAGACTGGCTGCGTGAAATGGTGAGTCACGCAATCCGTCCGAACATCGGCGCGGTGGGGGCCAAGTTGTACTACCCGGATGGTTCGATTCAGCACGCGGGAATCATTGTTGGGTTAGGAAACCTTGCCGGCTATGTTCATCGATACGCGCCGCGCGACGCGCTCGGACACGGCGGTCGCCTCAAACGGACGCAGGACTTTTCAGCGGTTACGGCCGCGTGTCTGGTGATGAAGCGCGCGGTGTTTGAACAACTCGGAGGATTCGACGAAGTGAATTTGCCGGTGGCTTACAACGACGTCGATTTGTGCCTGCGGCTCCGCGAGCGCGGCTATCGAGTCCTCTGGACGCCGTATGCCGAGCTGTACCATCTCGAATCGGCCTCACGCCCCTCCGATTACTCACGTGAACAGAGATCGCGATACGAAGCCGAATGCGCGTACCTGCAGGCCCGCTGGGGAAACTATCTTGCTCGCGACCCGTTTTACAATCCTAATCTCACGATTGAGTCCGAAGACTTTGCTTTGGCCTGGCCGCCCCGCATTAGAAAACCCTGGCTGGCATGAGGATTCTCTATCTAACGCATCAGTATTTTCCGCGTCACGTTGGAGGCACCGAAGTCTTCACGCGTGGCCTTGCCGTCCGCGCCCGGCGTGCCGGCCATGAGGTCCGGGTACTCACAGCCGTCGAATCTCTGGCGCCCGAGTTGGCCCATTGCACGATTGCCGAAACCGAGCATCAGGATGTGCGAGTAACTGAACTTCACTACAATTTAAGCGGGGCCGCGAACCCCGCTCGCGCTGAATATGACAATCCTCATATAGCCGAAGCACTTCTGCCGCTGCTCGAGCATGAAAGGCCGGACGTCGTTCACGCGCTGCACGTCATGAAGCTGTCCAGCGCGGCCTTGGAATTATGTTATCGCCTGCGGCTGCCGACGATTGTTACGTTGGTAGACTATTGGTTCATTTGTGGACGTCACACTTTGCTTCGCTCCAACGGCGAACTCTGCACCGGCCCCGCGCACGACTTGGATTGCCTTGATTGCCTGCACGACTTACATGGCTTCGGATCTGGCCATCTGCGCCAGCTGGGCCCCGACGCGCTGCGAAAGGCCGCTGACCAAGCGCTGGCCGCGCCGCAACCGTTAGCGCCCTTCTGGCGCGACATTAACGCGGTTCGCCAGCGGCAAAATCATCTGCGGTCGATCGTCGAGCGCGCTGATCGTGTGATCGCTTTGTCAGATCTTCAGAAAGCGATGTATGTGCGCAACGGCTTTCCGGAAGAAAGAATCCAGGTGCTGCATCATGGGTTGGAAACCGAGGGGCTGAAACCCGCGAACGCGGCGCTCGGCGAGCCACTCGAGTTCGTTTTTATTGGCAGCCTCGTCTATCACAAAGGCATTCATGTCCTTCTGCAAGCGCTCTCGCGCCGGCCCCAGGCTAACGTGCGGCTGAAGATTTATGGAGACGCGAACGTTTCGAGTTCGTATGTTGATTCATTAAGAGAATTCGTGGGCGCAGACCCGCGGGTGATGTTGTGCGGCGTCTTCGCGCCGAGTGAAATGGGACGCGTCCTTGAGTCGGCCCATGCGCTCGTCATGCCCGCACTCTGGTATGAGAACGAACCGCTGGTCGTCAAAGCGGCGCGTTACGTTGGCTTGCCGGTATTGGCGAGCGATCTCGGCACGTTGGCAACTTCAATTCGAGACGGCATCAACGGCAAATTAGTCGCGGCCGGCGACGTCGATGCCTGGGCCGAAGCGCTCGCGACGTTTCGTCCGGCGCCGATCGATCCTGATACCTCGATCAAAACGATGGACGAAAGTGCGCGCGAGATGCTGGCGATCTACGAAGAGGTCTCTTCAAACAAAAGATGGTTCGAACAGAGTATCTAGTCGATTCGCTGGAGGCCGCCGAGCTTGACGCTCCCGGTGACAATTACGTTCAGGTGCACAGGGCGATCCTGAATGGTGAAGTAGAAACCTCGATCTTCCAGCACCCACCGTCAACCGTAATCTTTCCGCCGATCGTCATTGGACATAACGCAACCCTTAAGTTCGGATGCGGCATCAAGGAAATCGCGTGGCTTCGGACTAAGGATGATGTGAAGTTCAGCATCAGCGTCCAGGACGCCCAGGGAAGTGAACTCCTATTTCAAACCTCGCTTAGCCGCCGCGAACATCCTGCCGACTGTGCGTGGCAGCGACACGAATTGAATCTGTCTGCTTACGAGGGAAGATCGATTGCCCTTGTCTTACAGACAAACGTAGAGCGATCAGCCGAATACGCCTGGGCTGTGTGGGCCGACCCGCAGATTGTCCATGACGTGGGGGACAAGCAACACCCGGCGCGCCGTGACCGCCACCCACATATCTTCCTCATCACTGCGGACGCGCTTCCCGCACGCTACCTGGGATGTTACGGACACGACCGCGTTAAGACTCCCCACCTCGATGAGCTGGCGTCACAAGGCGTGCTGTTCGAACAAGCGTGGTCGCAATCATGTCTGACTCTTGGTTCGTACGCTTCGATGCTAACGGGGCTGATTCCCGCGGATCACGGGATCGCGAGAGAGTGGCAACCCTTTCCCATCTCACGCGCGAATCTTCCGCGAACGCTGGAGGAAAACGGTTATCACACCGTGATGACAGTTAGCTCTCTGGAAATGGCTGAACAGAGCAACGGCCTGGCAAAACTGTTTCACAGCGTACTGCCCATGCTTTCAAATCCCATGCAGGACGGCGAGGTTACAACTCGCCAGTTCATCAGGTGGTTTGACGAGCGGCCCGACCAACCAATCTTTTCCTGGCTTCATTACTTTGATGTCCATCCGCCAACTTTGCCACCGCCGCCTTTCAATTCAATGTACTACGCCGATGATCCGAAGGACGTACGAAACACGCACCTCGCGGAGCAGTTCGCAAAGATTCGCGCGGTTGAATCGCTCCTGATTTTGCAAATCGCGATGCCGGCGCTCGAACGCGGCCAGGCCGTCGCTGAAGTCGTAGAGTTGCTGGAAGACACCGCTGCGGTCTTCCGTGGTGTCAGCAACTCTAAGCCGGACCTGGCTGAGCACCTCAGGAACATGGGTGAGCGCGGTATGCGAGGTCTGCAACCTATCGAATTCGGAGAATGGCTGAACAAACAGTCACGCGAATTAGAAACGCGGGGAGCGTCACGCGAGTTGTTGCAGTGGCTAAAAGAGATCGCGGAACTGCTCGAGCCGACCGAAAAGGACATTCTCACCTGGTTGCGGGGCGTGGTTGATTTTCGTTACCCGCTGGCCATGTATCTCAGCAGTATCTCAGCGTTCGACGCTCACGTGGGCGCCTTAGTTTCATACCTCCAGCAGGCCGACCTATTTGACCAAAGTCTGATTATCGTGACCGCGCCGCACGGAGAAATCCTGGCCCATCGGGAAGTTCCCTATCAACATCTCTTGGTTACTCCGGACACGATTCACGTTCCCTTGCTGATGAAGATTCCGTCGGTTCTCGAACACCGTCCCGGCGTTCGCGTCGGTGGCCTGTTCGACTTGATTGATCTATTTCCAACGATTCTCGAGATGAACGGATTGCGTCCGCCGGCAGAACTGTCCGGCGTTTCCCGCTGGAAGGAAATCAAGAGCGGCGCGGAGATCCCCCCGCATGACAGTTTCGCCAGTGGCTTCCACGGATTGGTTGATTCAGTTTGTCGGCCGCCATTCCTCTTCACGAGACAAAGATCGGATGTGCGGGCTGAGACGATCCAGACCCTGGTCGCCGGCGCGCGCGAAGTTCTTTATGACACAGAATCCGGAGAAGTAATCTCAGCGGGCCAACCGGCGATCGTCAACAGTCTGCGCGCAGCTTTGGATCAGCATCTTGCGAGATCAAGGACTGCATGAATCAGACGATCCAAGCTGGATCTCGCCAGACGATCTCCTGTCCACGACTGAGAAGAGGCGTGTAGTATTTGCAACCTTCAAAGAAATAGTGAGTGACCTGGCTGTGCCGCGAGCGCGTTTTGTCGCGATGAGTCCAGCCGCCGTGCAAAAGATTCGAAGCCCAGATTAGTGCCTGCCCTTTCCGCAAGACGCCAAAACTCGGCTCAAGATTCTTGCCCTTGATCAATTGAGATGTGTAGATATCGTAAGCCTGCGCCGCGTTTATCTCGGGCGACTTCTGGCCGGTAATTCTTCCGAACAACTTGCGCAGCGCTGATTGTTCCGGAATTAATTCGTCAATTGTGATCTCGCGAAACTTTTGACTGCCGGGATAATAAACAAGCGGCCCGTTGTCCATGTCGATATCTTCAAGCGCCACCCAGACGCCGCACATGAAAGTCGCCGGCATCGAATTGAAATGGATCGCGTCGGCGTGCGGCGACTGTTCCGTGCCTTTCGGAAAGTTCAGCGTCTGAAACGGCAGCGGCTGCCGGCCATACAGCTCTTCCAGAATCGCGAGCGTTTTCGGTGCGCGGGCAATCGCCTTGACGTGAGGATTGATTCGCCAGGCATCCTGGATGCGATTGCGGTCGCGATAGGCCACGTCGATCGGCGGACCGGAATCGGAGTACTTGTCCGCCAGATCGGCGATGATGATCGCAAACGTATCGAGATCCAGTTCCGGATCGAAAATGAAATAACCGTCGCGGTCGAATTGTTCTTTTTGTTCGCGGGTTATGACCATAACAGTTGCGCTAAACCGAAATTATTTTGTTGCGACGACCAGAAGCCGCTTCTGTTCCGGAGTGTGTTCGACTTCATCAAACGCCACCAGTCGCAGTCCGCAGTGACCCAGAATCTCTACCACCTCGTCTTTCGTGTAGTGACGCAAGAAAGTAACGCCGTCGGCTTCGAAGTGCTCGCCCACACCTTCGATAAGATCAATAAAAACCAGCGACCCGGCGTTCAGATAACGGGCGATGTTTGCCAGAAGTCGCTCAAAGTTCGGAAATAGATGTTTGAAAGTAAGCGAGGAAAAAACCACATCGTACCGTGAGTCGAGTTCAATCTTTTCGGCATCTCCGTTAAGAAATGAGACGTTTGCTCCACCGAACTCTTGTTGTAAAAAACCAACGTTGCTTTCAGAGAGATCGAGGCCGAGGTAGTTTTTGAACGGGGCCTGGCGCGCAAGAATTGAAGATAACAGCCGCCCATAACCGGGTCCGATCTCCAGGAGAGATTTGTCAGGGCCAAAGGCGCCGTAGTCATTCATCTTTGAGACAAACGAGTCGCCGTTGATTTTGACTCCCCACGTCAAATGCCCGTCCGGAGTGGCTCGTCGCCAACGATGTCTTGATATTTCCCAGGACTCTTCGGGTCCGCGCTTTTCTGTTTCAAGTTTCGTGGCCGGGGCGCTTTGACTGCCGCGCAACCTGCCTAATAACTGACGGATAGAATTCATTTTGCTCTCGTAGGACTACAAACTTAACTTCACTACCGCGTCAGCAGATTCGATTGCGACGCTTGACGATAAATAAAGATGAGCGAGCCAAAAATCAACAGCACACAGGGAACGACAAACCACGGCCCGGGAAAAAAGGGATGTAGTGCGGCGACTCTGTGCCAGGCTTCCATTCCGGTAGCGGCCGTAGACATTTGCGGCACAATTTGCAGCGTCCCCACCATCTCCATAACGAAATAAAGAGTCAAACAGACGCCGGCGAACCAGGCTGCGAATCTCGGGCCCAGGAAAACGGCGGCTTGGTAAACCAAAGCCGTCCACACCGGCCAGGCAATCATGAAATAAGACGCCACGACACTATTAACGCCCCAATTGGCGATCGACAGTGTCGAGTAAGAACCCAGGGCCAGGACATTTGCGATCACGATCGTCCCGAAGATCGCGGCGCGATCGTTGCGGGCAAAAATGTACTCGCGAGCCGCGGATTTAGTTCGTTTCCATCCGCGAATCAGGCCCGCAGTTACGAACCAACTCCAGAACCCGTACATCATCGCCTTAAACGGATACCATAACCACAGCGGTTCTACGACAAAACTCCAACCACTCATCCAAAAATGGGGCACGAACACCCACTCGATCAGCAAACTGCTCCAGCCAACATTGAACGCGTGCGACCAGATCCACCAGAAGCTCTTATCGTCCAAATTCCAGGTAACATTCCGCCCCACCCGAAACCAATCACCGGTGGCTAGATAATAATAGGCGTACATCGGCGCCAGCACGGCAATCAGAACAAGAACAACCACTGCCAGGTGCTTAGTAGCTTGGAGCAGCTTTAGCTTTCCCTGGTAAAAGGCGAGCAGGATGGAAACGATGATCGCCGGCACCATTACGATCGCGGTGGACTTTGTCAGCATCGCCAGAGCCGTCAGACCTGAGGCGATGGCGACATTGCGCAGCGACTTTTCGCGGTTAGGCTTAGTGATGAAATAGAGCGTCAGCATCGAAAGGAATATCGCGAAGCTGTCGTTGGAGACGCGCGCGGTCATAGTCAGCAGCATGGGGTAGAGGCCGACCAGCAGACCGATGAACAATCGATGCCGCAACTTCGGCACGCACGATTCAAGTACCTTGAGAAAAACAAACACACTCGCCGCCAACAGCAAGACGTTGAGCAGCCGGATCGCATTTATAGCTAACAGATAATCCCGTGATGCAAATAAGAGCCACAGCGGAAGACTGACTAAATAAAACAGTGGCGGGTGTTGTGACTGGTAGAGATGTAAGCCGGTCTCGCCGGGGCCTGGATTTGGTTGGCCGGACGAGTTAGCCGGCTTGCCATTCCAAAACTCGTCATAGGTTTTGGCCTCCCAACCGCGCGGAGCCAATTGCCCGGCGCTGGCCGGCGGATGGGGAAAAGCCTTCACGATGTCACTCATCGATTCAGTCATGTGCGCCGACCGGAAATTCGGCACTACATGCTTTTCTTTCAGGTAAACGAGATAGGCGATGTGCTGATATTCGTCCGGACCTTCCAGGGGTGGAAGAACCGACAGCCAGAGGATGCCGCGCGCCAGCACCATCACCGTAATGGCAAACACAATCCTCTGCCACGTTCTCGCCTGCAATTCGTGATGGTTCATTTTCGTTTGCGCCGGCAGAGTGATCAACGCTTCCGCATTCCCAGAATGCTGACGAAGAAACTGGAAAGCACTGTCTGAAATCCCAGCGCGGTTAACGTGGCGCCGGGAATTACCCAACGCATCGTCTCAGCGTAGTCGAGATCTCCAAAGTCTCTTGAGCGCCACTGGTTCAACGCGCCCAGCAAGAAGGCAATACCAATCAAGAGTGAACCAGATCCGATCAGCAAACCTTTTTCCAGATTAATCATGCGGAAAAAGCGATCGAGCAACGGGTCGGTCGGCATCAGCCCCTCGCTCACTGCATAAGTCTTGGCAAAGATCGCGAAAAGGATCGCTTGATAACCGCACAAGATTGCCAGACTCGCAAACAGCAACGTGTGCGCATCAAACGTCACGTGCATGAGTTTCAGACCGGGCATGGCGATGGCAAATCCCAGCAGCCCGATCAGAATCAAGAACAGCCCCGGGATCAGAAACAGCCAACGCGGACTGTACATCAGGAAGAAACGCAAAGTGCGCCATCCATCGCGCGCGGTTCGCAGGTGAGGCGGCCGGGACTTCCGGCCATCACGGTTGAGTGTAATGGGAAGCTCCACGATTTTCGCCCCATACAGACTCGACTTGATTACCATTTCGGTGGCGAATTCCATTCCCGTGCAGCGCTGATCAAGGCGGTCGTAGTGCGCGCGCGAGAAACCACGCAAGCCGCAATAGACGTCATGAACCGGCGCGCGAAACCATGTTCGCGTCATCCACGAAAACAACGGATTGCCAATTCGCCGGTGAAGCACGGGCATCGCCTGCCGCGCGATGCGGCCGCCGCCGGAAGGAAACCGGCAGCCCTGAACCAGGTCGTGGCCGTCGCGAAGCTTTGACAGAAACGCCGGAATCTCTGAGAAGTCATAGCTCGCGTCGGCATCACCCATGATGATGTACCGGCCGCGCGCGGCCGCGATGCCGCCCATCAACGCATTGCCGTAGCCACGTGTTTCGACGCGCACGACGCGCGCTCCGAGCTTCTCAGCCAGTTCAGGTGAGCCATCGTCGCTGCCATTATCGGCAACCACAATTTCGCCTTTGACGTTGTGGTCCCGCATCGCGGTCTGCGCTTGCTGCACCACGGCGGTCAGTGTCTCGGCTTCATTCAGACACGGGATGACTACTGATAGTTCGAGGACGGGTTCAGCTCCAGACCGAGCTTCAGTTTGATGCTGGACGGCTTGGGACACAGCTTCCATTCGACGCTGCATTATGCTGTTTGACGGTTGAATATCAAGAGCGCCAGCTCTGCTGGCAGACTCTTCAAACGCGTTCAGCGCAAATCACGATGTACTCACCCAAAGTCATTTCGCGATCGAACCGCTTCAGCCATGGCGCCAGAAAGGCGGGCGTTCGATTCTGAGAAATCATTCCCGTGGTAGTAACGGCGACCAGGTTCAACCCTGCCTCCCGCGTCAGTCGCAAAAGCTGACGGCGCGAACTGCTTAGCGTTCCGCGTTCCGCTTTGACCAATAAGCCGAAGACAAACATCAATGGATTCCAACGATTCGGCTCAACCAGCATTACGTAGCGGCCGCTACAACGGCGCAACTCATCCAGCACCGCGCGCGGGTTGCCAACATGGTGAAGCAGGTTCGCCGCGAAAACGATATCAAATGATCGATCGGCAAACGGAAGCGCCTCGGCGGTTCCGAGGACACCAACTTTATGCGGATTCTCGGCAAGCATCTGCGGCGAGAGTTCCACGCCAATCACCGCCGCGGCGCGCTGTGCTAGGCGAATCGTGAAGGTCCCGTTACCGCAACCCACTTCGAGGACGCGCCGGTTCGTCAACGACGCATGGCGATCTAGAAATTCGATTTTGGGATCCGCATACGCCGCCACCACTGGATCGTTGGGAGACCGGAAACTCGCCTCGGCCCAGTAGCGGCGCTGGGTTTCCTCGAATGAGTTTCGGGACTTCAATGCGTCAGCGTTGAAGAAATTAGAATGACTTGCGATCTAATGGTGGAGCCGAGGGGGATCGAACCCCTGACCTCATGAATGCCATTCATGCGCTCTCCCAGCTGAGCTACGGCCCCGTTTTTTGGCAGCACCTTTAAGAACGGTGCGTTTTGGTGGAAGCAATGATAGAGGAGAAGGCGCAGGGATTCAAAGTCAGTGTACAGCGCAAGTCGCTCAGCGATCGCTGGGATGCGCTTTGACTTCGTACGCACTTGACGTCACGACCGGCGCGCGAATAATCTTTGCCGGCAGAATGAAAAGCCAATCGCCCAGCTATCGCTATTATTACCGCCGTTCTCTTGAAGGAGGGACGGTCGGGCGAGGCGCTGTCGCGAGTTGACGACTTAACCGCAGACAAAGTTTCCAAGCCGGCCATCGGTCCTTCCGGATCGGTGGCCGGTTTAGTTTCTGGCGTCAGCATACCCGCGGTAGCGTTGCAGCGATCCGCCGTTTGAAGTCAGTACCACCTGCGGTAGCGGGTGGGTGATCGCGCCGTGGGCGCGTCTTAACGCCACTTGTCTAAGGAGCAGCAGAATGCCGAACGATCATCAGCCACTTCTTTCAGATCACGTCGATGCCCGGCCAGTCGCGAGCGAGCCAATCGCCGGCCGCAACGACATCGTGCAGCTCGATCCGGATCACCCCGGTTTTCGCGACGCCGAGTATCGCGCGCGCCGGAACCAGATTGCCCAGCTCGCGTTGAACTACCAACCGGGTCAGACGATTCCCGACGCACCCTACACCAAAGACGAGCACCGCGTGTGGCAGACAATTTGGCAGGCCCTCAGCCCGGCACACGAGCAGTACGCCTGTGCGCAGTATCGCGAAGCATTGGACCGGATGAGTTTCGCTGTCGACCGAATTCCGCAGCTTCGCGAAGTGAACCAGACCGTTCAGGCCATTAGCGGCTTTCGACTCGAACCCGTGGCGGGGTTGGTTCAGCCCCGCGTGTTTCTCGAGAGCCTGGCCGATGGCGTCTTCTTATGCACGCAATACATTCGTCACTACTCGACTCCTTTGTACACACCAGAACCGGATGTAGTTCACGAAATCGTCGGACACGGAGTGACGCTGGCATGCCCGCAGCTCGCAGAGCTGAATCGAATGTTCGGACAGGCAGTGAAGCGCGCCGGTTCAGCCGGGCAACTCGAAACTCTTTCCCGGATTTATTGGTTCACGATTGAGTTCGGCGTGTTGCGCGAAAATGGAAAACTGAAGGCGTATGGAACCGGTCTGCTGTCATCGGCCGGCGAGCTCGCCGAGATGCACGATGCTGAGCTGCGACCGTTGGATGTCGCGGCCATCACCAGCCAAACCTACGATCCGACGCACTTCCAACCAGTGCTGTTCTGCGCCGAGTCGTTTGAGGAGATGGAGATGAAGCTGCGTGATTACCTTTCCAGTTGGTAGCGTCACAGCCCCCCTGTATAGTATCGAGCGTCAAGTCAGTACCCGGAGCGCGAGCGACGGGATCAAGAATCAAAATTAAGGGCAAGCTAGAACCCATGGAAGAAATCACCGCTACTGAACTCAAACAACGCCTCGACCAGGGCGACGATCTGCAAATCATCGACGTTCGCGAGCAGAACGAATATGACGTCGCGAAGATTCCCAACACGAAACTAATTCCGCTCGGGCAAGTCTTGAATCGAATGGATGAGATCGATCCGAATCGAGAGACCGTCGTCCACTGCAAGATGGGGGGCCGTAGCGCGAAAGCGATCGAAGCCCTGCAGCGTTCCGGGTTTTCCGGCCGTCTGATGAATTTGAAAGGTGGGATTACGGCGTGGTCGAACGAGGTCGATCCCAGCGTGCCAAAGTACTGAGTTTCGGTACGCATGCCGCTGGCATGCTTTTCTGAGAACCCGGCACGCCAGAGGCGTGCGTACAGATAAACTTACTTCCTTCTTACCTTTTCCGTGACGCGCTTCTTTTGCTTCTCAAAATAGTCCTTCGCCTTCTGCAGCAGCCTCTGCGCCCAGACAAACTCAGTCGCGAGGATCGCGAGTCCCAGCGGAATCACGATGAAGGCCGGCCCCGGCAAAATAATCATGGCCACCCCGATTAGCAACACGGTAAAGCCAATCACGCCGACAATCAGACGCCTCAGCCACTTGATATCGGGAACCCACCCGAGAATGGCCGAAGTGATGGCCGAAAGTCGCGTGCCCTGATTCTCGATGCTCATAGTTGGGTTCACTGAATTTCGCACGGCCTCATTTAAAATCAAAGCCGGCTTCTCGTCCTGATCGATACGAACGGCGTTGGCCGGAGGTTCGCGGCTGCAACGCCTGCTTTCTCAGTGTATGATTAGCGCCCGAAAATCTTGTGAGGTAAACCCCAACCGTGACTGAAGCAATCCTGGAAGCACCCGAAGAAACCGGCAACGCCGAATCGCAACCGCATAAATGGGTCTATCTGTTCGAAGAAGGCAACGGCGAAAACAAGTCTCTGTTCGGCGGCAAGGGCGCGGGGCTTTGCGAAATGACGCGCGCCGGCCTGCCTGTGCCGCCGGGCTTGATCGTCACCACTGAAGCCTGCAACGCCTACTACGACAACAACAAGCAATTTCCCGACGGCATGTGGGAACAGGTCGTCGAAGCGCTCCAGGAAATAGAAAAGAAAGTTGGGAAGAAATTCGGCGACTCCGATAATCCCCTGCTCGTTTCCGTCCGATCGGGCGCCGCGTTTTCAATGCCCGGCATGATGGACACGGTCCTGAATCTTGGCCTGAACGAAGAAACCGTGCAGGGACTGGCTGAGCAAACCGGAGACTTACGTTTTGCGCTTGATGCTTATCGCCGCTTTGCTTCGTTGTTTGGCGAGATCGTGCTCGACGTGGCGCATGAAAAGTTCGAGCGCGTGATGGATCGCTTCAAAGCGCAAACCAAGGGTGGCAAAGACACGGACCTGCAACCGAAGGCGCTGCGCGAGATCATCGCCGCTGAAAAACAGATCATCCTCGCCGACCAGATGGCGATTCCGGACGATCCGTACGAACAGCTTCGGGTGGCGATTGGCGCGGTCTTCAATTCATGGATGGGCCGGCGCGCGATTGACTATCGTCGCATCAATCGGATTCCGGACGACCTCGGCACCGCAGTAAACGTGCAGGCGATGGTTTTCGGCAACATGGGTAAAGACAGCGGGACTGGCGTCGCCTTCACGCGTAATCCTTCGACCGGCAAGAAAGAGCTTTACGGCGAATACCTTTTGAACGCGCAGGGCGAAGATGTCGTGGCCGGCACGCGGACGCCGAACCCGATCACTCAACTGAAGAAAGAACTGCCAAAGGTCTACCAGGAATTTTCCGAGATCACACAGCTGCTCGAAAAGCATTACCGCGACATGCAGGACTGTGAGTTCACGATCGAGCGCGGCAAACTCTGGATGCTGCAGACGCGTACCGGCAAACGTACGGGCGCTGCTTCCGTGCGCATCGCGGTGGACATGGCGAACGAAAAGTTGATTGATAGACAGACTGCCGTGCGGCGCGTCAGCCCTGAGCAACTTGATCAATTGCTGCATCCCACCGTCGATCCGAAAACTACGACCCAGGCTTTGGCAACCGGCCTGCCCGCGAGTCCGGGCGCGGCTCAGGGCAAAGTCGTTTTCAGTCCCGATGAAGCCGAAGAGATGGCGAAAGAGGGCGAGCAAGTTGTGCTCGTCCGCATTGAGACCAGCCCCGATGATTTTCACGGCATGGTCGCGGCCCAGGCGATCGTGACGGCGCGCGGAGGCATGACCAGTCACGCGGCCGTGGTCGCGCGCGGCATGGGCAAGACCTGCGTTAGCGGCGCCTCGGCGCTCGACATTGATTACGGCCAGCACCAGTTCAGCGTCAACGGCGAAGTCGTCACAAAAGGCGAATGGATCACGGTTGATGGCTCGACGGGCCGCGTGTTCCTCGGCAAAGTGCCGACGATTCAGCCGCAGCTCGGTTCGGATTTTCACGAGCTGATGAAGTGGGCGGATAAGTTCCGGCGGCTGACGGTGCGCGCTAATGCGGACACACCGCTTGATGCAAAGACCGCGCGCGGTTTTGGCGCGGAAGGCATCGGCCTCTGTCGCACTGAGCACATGTTTTTTGGCGACCAGCGGCTGGCCGCGATGCGCGAGATGATTCTCGCCGACGGCGTCGGCGCCAGAGAGAAAGCGCTCGAGAAACTTCTGCCGCTGCAACGCGGAGACTTCTGCGGCATCTTTCGCGAGATGGCCGGTCACCCGGTGACGATTCGCCTGCTCGATCCGCCGCTCCACGAATTTCTGCCGAACGTCGATGAACTGCTTGGTGAACTTTCCGAATTGAAGATGGCCCTGCGACAGGCGAGAACGCTGGCCGACATGGATCATCTGCTGGACGAGATCGACGGGAAGCGGCAACTGCTGCATCACGTGAACAAGATTCGCGAAGCGAATCCGATGCTGGGCTTTCGCGGCTGCCGTCTCGGGCTGCTGTTTCCGGAAGTCACGCGCATGCAGTGCCGCGCGATCTTTGAAGCTGCCTGTCAGATGAAGGGCGAGCGCCGCCAGGTGACCCTCGAAATCATGGTGCCGTTGGTGTCGCTTAGCGAAGAGTTGGCGCAACAGAAAGCCCTGATCGACGAAGTGGCGCGACAAGTCATGGGCGAACACGGCATGACTATCGAATATGAAGTGGGCACGATGATCGAACTTCCGCGCGCCGCGCTGACGGCCCACAAGATCGCCGAGCACGCGGCCTTCTTCTCGTTCGGCACCAACGATCTTACGCAAACCACTTTCGGTTTGAGCCGCGACGATTCAGGACGTTTCCTGCCGGCTTACGTGGATCGGAAGATTCTCGCTGACGATCCGTTCCAAGTGCTGGATACCGAAGGCGTGGGCGAACTGGTCCGCCTCGGCGCCGAACGCGGCCGCAGCGTAAAGCCAAATCTAAAGATCGGCATTTGCGGCGAGCACGGCGGCGACGCGCAATCGATCGCCTTCTGCAACGAGATTGGTTTGAACTACGTGAGCTGCTCGCCGTATCGCGTGCCCGTGGCGCGCCTCGCCGCTGCCCATGCGGAGTTGGAAGCCAGGGCCAAAGCCGACGCCGAGGTCGCTGGTGGAAACGGCAAAGTCCTCGAAGCCGTGGGCGCTTCACAGTTATAGCGACTTCAGTCAGTGCTATTGCGGCTGCAGATGGGATCAAGCCGCGGTCTCGAAGAGTTGGCCCGTTAACTGCCTTGCCTCAAAACTAAGAGTGCGGAAAGTCGAACACTGTTTCATTCTCACCTGGCTTCAGCCAGGTGTCATGGTCTGATGAATTAGCCGGAAACCGTTTTAAACGGTTTCCCATAGTGGCGTCATTTCATTCACCTGGCTGAAGCCAGGCGTGAATAAGATAAGCGCGTATTTTTGAGGCAAAGCCGCCGTTAACCCATCCGCTTACGCGGATGGTACTGACCTCATCATCTCCATCGAACAGATCTTATGAAAAGAATCTTCTTGCTAGCTTCGCTGCTTCTTGCTTTTGTCTCGGCATTGCAGGCGCAGACCACGGCTTTCGTCGGCGTGAACGTGATTCCAATGGATCGCGAACGCGTACTCACGAACCAGACGGTCATCGTTCGCAATGGATTCATCACTGAAATTGGCGACGCACGAAAAGTAAAAGTTCCCAAAGACGCGATGCGCGTCGACGCAACTGGCAAGTTTCTGATTCCGGGGTTGGTCGACATGCACACGCATCTGCTCTCAGACAGCGACGAATATCCTGATTCGATCGCACCCGACGAATTGCGCGTGATGGTCGCCAATGGAGTGACGACCGTGCGGTTCATGATCGGAACGCCTGAGCTGCTCGCGTTGCGAGCTCGTTCAGCCAAAGGCGAGATTGATGCACCGACGATCTTTGTCGCCTCGCCGCATTTGACCGGCCGCGAGCAGGGCAACAACTTTGTCGTCCATACTCCGGAAGAAGGTCGCGAGGCGGTCAGAAAATCGAAAGCCGCCGGTTACGACTTCATCAAGATCACGACCTTTATCAAAGCAGAAGTCTACGAAGCGGCGGTTGATGAAGCCGCTAAGCAAAACATTCGGGTCGTCGGACATGCGGACAGCAGGTTTGTCGGCGTCGAGCGGGCGTGGAAAGCCCGCCAGCAAATCGAGCACCTCGACGGTTATATGGAGATGTTGCTCAAGCCCGATGCCCCGATGAAGGGCTCAGTGTCGGACCTCTACATCTACAATCCCGACAACTGGAAAAGCCTCGACTACATTGACGAGAACAGGATCGCTGAGGTCGCGCGTAAGACCGTCGCGGCGAATCCATTCGTCGATCCGACTCAGCATTTCATGAAGAACTCATTCGGCCGTGCCCGCACCGAGGAATCGATCCGCGCTCAACCGGACTTCAAGTTCTATCCGGCGAAAGTTCAGCAACAGTGGCTCGATTTTTACAAACGGAACCGGATGCTTAACACGGTGCCCATCGAGAAACGCGCGCGCTGGGTTGAGCTTCGCGATAAGTTGATAAAAGCCATACACGACGCCGGGGGAAAGATTATGGCCGGCTCCGACACGCCCGAGTTTTTGTTTCTTTACGGCTTCGCCATGCATTACGAGCTGCGGGCTTTGAAAGACGCCGGACTGTCTAACTATGCGGTGCTCGCGGCCGGAACCAGGAACGCGCACGAGTTTTTGGGGACGCTTGATCGCGTGGGAACTATCGCGAAAGGCAAACGGGCCGATCTAATCCTGTTGAATGCTAATCCGCTCGTAAATATCGATGCGACCAGGGACCGGGCCGGAGTAATGCTCAAGGGCAAATGGTACCCACAGGCCGCGCTTAACCGCGAGCTGGATGAAATCGCTCTCAAGATTCATGATTCGTATATCGAGAAGAAGTGAGGATGGCCCAAGGTGGATGGTTCTACCTCAAGAGTGGTTGTCTTCTCATTCACACCTGGCTTCAGCCAGGTGACAGTTGGCTTTGGATTTGGATTGGGAAACCGTTTAAACGGTTTCCGTTGATTTTCGTCCTTCCATCACCTGGCTGAAGCCAGGTGTGAATGAAACCAAATTGGCACGTAGTCAGACCCTCATAACAAAGCCTCGGACGTCACCGACTTCCTCCGAACAAATCTGAAACAGCCAACGTATATTCTCGCGCGGAGGTATTCAGTCATGCGCGATCCAATGCTCGCCGGCATTTTAAGCTTTGTCGTTCCCGGTGTTGGCCAACTCTACAACGGCAGAATTCTCGCGGGGATTCTCTGGCTTATTTTTACGCCCGGGTTCTGGATTGGATCAGGCGGCACGCTGGGCTGGATTGCGCACATCGTCTCTGCCTGGTGCGCGTACTCGTACGCGAAAGATCATCCGGTTCGGGTGTAGTGTGATTTTCTCTGTGTGTCTCGGTGAAACCTCTGTGCCTCTGTGGTGAAATTGCTTCTGGATTTATTCACCACAAAGACACCGAGAACTCACAGGGAGTCACCGAGAACCGCCACTTTACAATTTCAAGAAGTTTTCCAGAATAGTTCGTCCGTGGGGATGCTCTTCATCAAAGAGTTCAGGATGGAACTGCACACCAAAGAGCGGCCGTGAAGTATGCTGCATCGCCTGAATCCGTGAGGTTTCATTCGTCGCAGTCTGAGTGAACTCAGCCGGCAGATCTTTCACTTCGTCGCAATGCGATTCCCAAACGGTAATGGTTTCGGGTAAGCCGCCGAAGATGCCATTCGCCGATTGCAAATCGACTGAGCAATAACCTCGCTCGCGCAAAGCGCCTTCGTAACCTTCGCCCGGCGCAATCCGTTCGATCAAGTCCACCCGCGAGCCATACGCGATCGCAATTTGTTGTTGACCGCCGCAGACGCCGAGAATCGGTTGCGGCGCGTGATGAATGACATGAAAAACACCGGCCAGTTCAGACGGCTTGTAGCGATCCCAGGGATGGCTCTGGCCGCTGAGAAAGATATGCGAGGGGTTGAGGGTCTTAACGTGCTCAGGCGAAATATTTTCGAACCGCTCAGTCACAATGCGGACGCCCGGTTCAATGCGTTCCAGCGCCGAACGAATCTCGCGCGGGCTTGAGCCGACGCCTTCGATCGTGTTGTCGATGATTAAGAGCATGAGAACAGACGTCAGATATCAGACATCGGAGGTCAGTTGTCACTAACGACGGAACCGCTGACCTCTGACGTCTGATGTCTGACTTCTGACCTCTGATGTCGGTTCTTCCATTCCCAGACAATGCAGCTTTCCATTAAACGCGCCGATGTAAATCCGGCCGTCAAGGATCGCAGGCGTCGAGTTGATGTTATCGCCAATCTTCAATTCGGAAATTAGTTCCCCGCTATCGGCGTCAACCATGTGCATCCAACCGGCTTTGTCGCCAAAGATGACGCGGCCCTCGACCACGGGTGAGGTGCCCCAGATGGCGGCGCGCGCTTTGTATTTCCAAACGAGTTCGCCTTTGTCGGCGGTCAGGCAGTGCAGATAGTGATTACCGGCGCCGATGTAAATGTGATCTTTGTAGTAGATCGGACTCGCCCAAATGCCTTTGTGCTCGCTGGCGACGCCGACGCGTCCGCCTTCGGTCACGTACTGCCAAACCAGCTCGCCGGTCTCCTGCTTGTAAGCCCGCACGACGCCGTCTTCAGCCGCTGTATAAACCAAACCATTCACAACCGCCGGTGTCGAATCGGAATCGGCGCCGATGCGCGTCTTCCAAATCGTTTTACCGTCGGCCGGATCGACACAATAAAGATCGCCTTGCTCAGTGCTGAAGTAAGCCCGGCCATCTTTCATCGTAATGTTGCCTTCGACTGAGCCGACCGGAACTTTGTAGATGAGCGAGCCGTCGTTGAAATTCAGGCAATAGAAGTTTCGATCCTCGCCGCCGAAGTAAAGCCGATCGCCAACCAGCACGGTTGAGCCGTCAACTTCGAATCCGGTTTCATATTCCCAAACCAGAGAACCATCGTTCGCATTGAGACAGTAGATCGAGTGATCCAAACCATTGGCAATGACTTTGTCGCCAAAGATCGCGGGCGTGGCTTTGAAGCTGTCCCGGCCTTTGAATTTCCAGATGACACTGCCGTCATCTTTGTTGAGGCAATAAACGTTGCCGTCAGCAGAAGGAAAGTAAACGCGGTCGTCTTTGATCGAAGGCTGTCCCGGCCACGAGGTTCCGCCCCAGGGGTCTTTGTGAAGACGGCCTGAGATGAAGCCGGTTTCGATTTCCCAGATAACCGACAGCTCGCCATCTTTCCAGGGACCGGTGCCGTAGAAGTTTCGCTCACTGTTGCCGAGCCACATGGGCACGGCGCTCGGAGGTTTTGGTTTCTCGATCGGATCGGCCTTAACTTCGACAGCCGCTTTGCCGCCGCAGCCGATTAGTCCCGCGGCAAACGCCAGCGCGCAGACAACGATAACTAGTCGAGAGAAGGACAGGGGAAAACGCATGTGTGGCAAGAGACGGAATCCTCGTAATTGAACAGGCCAGGCCGGGGTCAAGGCAGCCGCCATTGTAAACCAGTTCCGCCTTCGCTGTAAGCAATCCCGAAAGTGGGTCGTGTCGAATCTTAGAATCTCTGCGCAGACTCTGCGATCTCTGCGACTCAGCGGTGAATACTCGTGGTAAAAACTCACCGCAGAGACGCTGAAAACGCGGAGCAAGTCGCAGAGATTTCCAATTCGACACTACCCGAAAGAGGATCATGGGGATGTCGCGTCGCTAACGCGCCCCGCGGGATTTATTGGAGCACGATCTCGCTTAATTGCTTTACTAAACTTGCCAAATCCAGCCGGGCGCCGCCCTCGAGGTTGGCCAGGACGACGACGGCCATTTTCTTCTTCGGCAGTAGGACAAGATCGCTCGTAAAGCCGGGCTGCACTCCTCCGTGCGAGACGGACTCGGGATCGCCGGCAAAGCCTGCCGCAGCGCCGACGTACCAGCCGTAGCCGTATCCGGTCTCGCGACCGTCGCGAGTCTTTTGATTCTGGGACATCTCGGCGAATGTTTCCGGCTTGATCAAGGTTCCGTTCAGCACCGCGATCGCAAAGCGCGCCATATCCTCGGGTGTTGAGAGCAGTCCGCCGCCGGGAAGTTTGTAACTCGAGTCCATTAAGTTTGCGTTCCGATAGTTCCCGTCGAATTGGGGAGGCACGATTGGCCGGTAGCCGCGCGCGCGGTTGGGAATAATCGCGAAGACATCATCGGATCGCGTTCGCACCATGCCGGCGGGCTTGAAAACATTCTCGCGGAGATACGCTTCGAACGGCATGCCGGACGCGCCCTCAATCACCGCGCCGAGCAACGTGTAACCGTAAGTCGTATAGAGAAAGCGCGTTCCCGGTTCGAATTCCAGCGGATCGTCTTTGAAAATACTGAGCGCCTCAGTCAATGAGTTGTAACGCTCGGTGCGTTCGCCTTCGCCGGACTTGTAGTAGCGCACACCGCTGAGATGCGCGAGCACTTGCCTCGTGGTGATGGGATACTGCTTCACCGGAAAACTTGGCACGTACTTCTGCACGGGCGCATCCAGATCGAGCTTTCCCTTTTCCACCAGTTGCATCGCCGCCACCGCCGTAATTGGTTTTGACATGGACGCGATGCGAAAGACCGTCGCGGGTTTCACCGGAACAAAATTCTCAAGATCCGCGATTCCGTAGCCGGCGACAAATATGATCTGATTGTCGCGCGCGATGGCCACCGAGATCGCGGGAATGTTCTGCCGCGACATAAACGAAGAGATCGCAGTTTCCATCTTCGCCCTTTTTTCGGGGCTTAATGGAGCCGGGGCCTGCGCCAGGACGTTAACCGCCGCGACCAGCAAGCCAAGCATTATGGAAATCGGGCGAACGATGTGTTTCATACAACTCCTAACTGAAATTCTACTTAACCAGACTCGAATACACTTTCACACACTGCCAGCGGCCGTCTCGTTTGACCCAAACGTCGAGGTACAAGTACTTGTTTTCGTAAGCCTGGCCTCTGCTCTTTCCTTTGATTGTGTCGACACCAGTCACCACGGCTGTGTCGCCATAAATCTGAATCTGCACTTCGTCGCTGACTGCTGACTCGACATACGTGTCCGCTGATTTCGCTTTGACTGAAGCCAGGTAGGCGGCCTTGCGCACGCCCCCAACAAAAGTGAATTCGTCGGCCAATAACCGATCGAGAGTTTCCGCGTCACCTTTCACGCTCGCTTCATCCCACGCCTTCACCAGATCGCGCAGTGCTTTTATCTCGGCCGGATCGCCTAAGTCTTTCTGGTCCTTCGACGTATCCCTCTGGTGTACGACGCCGCCCTTGATGACGTATTGAATGCTCGTGGTATTTCGGATGTCTTTGGCCGGATCTGCACTCAAGATCACCAGATCGGCGATCTTCCCTGGGGCAATCGTTCCGTAAGAGTCGGCAATGCCCAAGACCTGCGCGCCGTTCCGCGTTGCGGTGGTGATCGCTTCCAGTGGAGTCAGGCCGGCTTTGGTGACCAGCAATTCCATCTCTGTGTGAAGATTTGGAAAGTCGCGGGTGTTCATGTTCTCTGAAACATCGGTACCGGCCACAATCGGAACTTTGCGGATGTGCGCCATCATGGTGAACATGTTTGACCACTCAGCCATCTGGGCCGGGTCGCGAAAGATGTCGCCCTTGTTAGTCGTTCCAAGTCGCGCGTTAACCATCATGCTCGGATCGAGAAAGGTTCCCTTCTCAAGCATGAGGGTTAAGAGCTTTCTAAACGGTTCAGATTCGAACCCGATCGAGTAGTCAAGCAGTTGATAGCTGCCGACATATTGTTTGGGCACCTCGTTCATTGCCTCTGAAATAACCAGATTGGAATGAGATAAGACCTCGACGCCGGCGCGGACGGCATCGCTGGGCCGGCCGGGATAAATCGCTGCGTGACTCCAGACTTTGAGGCCTTGCCGGTGGGCCTCGGCCGTGACCTTCGCCACAATTTCCGGACTTACATCAGTGTAAATTTTGATTCCAGTGGCTCCGGTCGCTTTCGCGGCGCTGACAACCTTGGGAATGTCTGTTTCCGCCGTAATCGCTTTGGCCCAGGGAGCCTCGCCGCGCGGATATCCGTGTGAGGCTTGCTCGACGCGACGGTCGACCGACAGGAACGAAGGACCGGCCATCAGAGCCGAGTAATAAATGCGGGGAGATTGAACATTGGCGTCAGCCGCGATCTTCGCCAACTCTGCCAGCGCGATCGCATCGCCTGCCATGTCGCGCACAGTGGTAATGCCGCCGATAAATGCAAAACGGCGCAGGGCCTCTTCTGTTTCTTTGCTGCGTAATCCGATCGTGAAGTGATAGTGAGAATCAATTAGACCGGGAATCAAAAAGTGCCCGCGCAGGTTCATGTTCTTTGCACCGGCCGGCAACTGCTTCTTACCGCTGGGAAAAATATCGGCGATGCGTTCGCCTGAAATCAGCACCGTCATGTCTGGCTGTGGCCGCCCGCCGTTGCCATCGATCACAGTAACGTTTGTCAGCACTAACGTTTTGTTCGGCTTCGTGGACGGCTGGGCCGCAGTCACCGTTACTGCCAGCAGGATACCCAGACAAGCAAACGAACATAGCCGAGTAGTAAGACAGTTCATCAGTTCACCTCTAAACCCGAGCAAAGGTATCCCGTAATCAAGAGACCACAGTGCCGGATACTAGATAACTGTTATCCGTAAGCAAACTGATTAGTGGCGGGCGGTCGTTATTCGGGGAAATGCGGGAGGCGAGACAACAAAAGCGGCTCCAGCAATACTGGATTGTGATCAGTTTGAAAAGAGTAGCGCGAGGAATAAGGGCAACTGGATAGTTGAATCACCAGCCCGCGAAGCGGGCGACAGCTGTTAGCCTGCGGCGTCAGCCCCAGGATCCAGAGAGATGGAAGCTGTCGAGCCCGCGAAGCGGGCGACAGCTGTTAGCGGATCATTCTGATGTTCAATCTCGTGAGACAAAATAAAAGTTCTCGGCGAATTGGAGATCATGAAATCTGTCGCCCGGCGCTGCGGGCTTAATAATTTTTGTGTCCTAGTACCCGAGGCTCACGCCCCGGGCTTTATGCTGTCGCGCTCCGCGCGCTTTCCGAGCACGCTGGTGAGTTAACTTATGTAATTGCCGCATTAAGGCGCATGATGCGCATGCCACCACTACTTACATTTGCAAGAGAGGATTGAGGTTCTTGTGGTACCGCCGACTTGATTGAAGGCGCGTGCCGTCATTCAGGATGATAACGTATTCACCGTTGAAAAGAGGTTGCAGCTCCCTGATGGAACCAATGTTGACAATAGTCGAACGGCGAATCCGCAGGAATCTTGTAGGATTCAACCTGCTCTCCAGCTTACTCATCGTCGAGCGTATGGTGTAGCAGTTCCCATCGGCGTGCAGCTTTGCATAGTTGTCCAGAGATTCGATCCAGTCAATTGACTCCGTATCTAAAAACTGGATGCGCTCTCTGGCCCTGACGATTATCCGGTCCGAATAGTCTGACTGCCTGGCTTCTCGCTCAATCTTCAACTCCTGGAGCAGGCTTAGGAGTTGTTGACCGACAGGGTGCTCTCGTTGCTGCTCAATCTGCCTCTTCGCACGAGCCAGCGCCTTACGGAGCCGCTCGTTGTTGACGGGCTTGAGGACGTAGTCAAGCGCGTGCGCGTCAAAGGCGCGTATCGCATACTCATCATAGGCCGTCACGAAGATCACAACCGGCATCTCCTCTGCACCGATGGTTTCGACAACGCCAAAACCGTCGAGCAATGGCATCTCAACATCCAAAAAGACCAAATCCGGTCTTTCATTTCGAATGGCCTGTACTGCGTCTCGACCATTGACGCATTCGACCACGATCTCGACCTCTGCGTCCTGTTGCAGTTGGATGCAAATTCCCTCGCGCGCAAGTGGTTCATCGTCAGCGATCAGCACGCGAAATTTCTTCATCTGCCGGCCTTTCAACGGGCGCCTGACGCAACCTTGTTATTAGCTTTCAGCTTGCGAAACGGTAGGTTGATGGTGACAACTACGCCCCCTTCAGTGGCGTTGTGCAGCTCAAAGCGGTAGTCGGATCCATAGAGTTGCTCAAGGCGTGCCCGGGTGTTGGACAACCCGACCCGATCGGCAGAGTTGTGATGGAATTCATCTTTCAACCCAGGTCCGTCGTCGCGCACCTTGAGTTGTACAGTACCGTTAACACGCTCCGCGCGAATTTCAAGGTGCCCGGTGTCGGGGCGGGGCGCAATTCCGTACCGGATGGCGTTCTCAACCAGAGGCTGCAAGATAAGACTGGGGACGCAGGCATCAAGCGTCTCCGGATCAATATGTGTCGATATCTCCAGGCGATCTGAAAAGCGCGTTTGCTCAATCTCCAGATAACTGTTAAGGAACTCAAATTCCTCCCTTACTGAGATCTCGTGCGTGTGCGCATTCTTCAACGCCGCGCGCAAGAGATCACTAAGGTGGCCGAGCATGCGGTTGGCTGCTTCTACGTCTCTAGTCATCAACACTGAAATGGTATTCAGGGTATTGAAGAGGAAGTGCGGGTGAAGTTGCATCTTTAAAACATCAAGTTGGGCCTGCACCAGTTGAGCTCGGAGTTGTGACGCGGCTAGTTCACGCTCTCTATAGCGCTTGTAATAGTCATAAGCGTGAGTCAAACCTACAATCGATAAATAGATGAAGAAAGCGGACTGAAATTCGGTAAAGAGCAGCCTCTTAAAACTCGCCGCTAAGCTAAACTGGCGTACCATTTGGTTCACCACCACATAGATCGCCAGATACATCGCTATGGCCACCAGTGAGAAGCCTGTGCCCGCAAGTAAATGAACCGGCAGACTTCGTAAGATTCTTCCGCGCTCAAACGGAAAGCGCCGCGCCAACCAGGAGACGAGCGGCGTCCACAAAGCCCAGGCAGACGACCAGGCCAACCAGACGATGACTGTTCGCCACCACGACGTATGTCTTTGGAAGTAATTGTTGCTGACATAGGCTTGGCCGGCAAAAGACAAACCAAACAGTGTCCAGAAAAAGAAGACGACTGCTGCCTTGTAGTGACTGGGTTTGAACAGGGTGGCCATCAACGCATCGATCCTACCATAGGCCATGAGCATTAGGTCGGCTGTTTGGGTTAATTCGCCGACGCGGCCGGCTTAGCCATTTGGGGCGCAATTTCAAGGCTTTCAGCGCGGTTCGGGTCAGACCACACTATCCAGCCATTCGCCGCTGTAGACCACTTCGGCTCGTCCGGTCAGTACCACTTCACCATCTTCGCGCCATTCGATGGGAAGTAAACCGCCGGGCGCGTGCACGTCGACTTTGCGATCGGTCCTACCGTTAATGACTGAAGCTACCATCGCAGCGCATGAACAGGTGCCGGAACTTTCTGTCTCGCCGACGCCGCGTTCCCAGATGCGCTCTTCGATGTTGGTCCGATCGCGCACGCGAATGAAAATTACATTCGTGCGCTCAGGAAATTGCGGATGGTTCTCGATCATCGGGCCGAGCCGCCGCCAATCGAGGTCTGAAAAATCTTCGACGAAGATACAGCAGTTGGGATTTCCCATCTGCATTGCCGTCACCAGCAACGTCTTGCCGTCAACCGGCAAGGGATAGTTGATCACGCGCTCTAGCGATTCCGTCGTAGTCATCGGGATCGAGGCGTTGTCGAATCTTGGTTGGCCTAACTCAGATCGAAACAAGAAAGACCCGCCGTCTTGCTCGAGCAGCTTGTAGGGTTTGATCCCGTTGAGCGTTTGCAGGCGGAGATCTTTGGCCGTCCAGAGTTTGTGAAAATGCAGGTAAGCGGCAGCGCAACGCGTGCCATTGCCGGACATGCCGGCTTCGCTGCCGTCGGGATTGAAAATGCGAACGCGGAAGTCAGAATTGGTATCGGGTGCCGGCTCGACCACGGCAATCCCGTCGCCGCCGGCCCCGTAATGCCGGTTGCAAATCCTTTTGGTGAAACCGCCCGGGTCATCGACGCCGGCTAACTGTTCAGCTTCGAAGACCAGATAGTCGTTCCCGAAACCGTGAAATTTAGTGAATTTCATATTGCTTATCCACAGATGACACAGATTGAGAAGTTAGCCAGATGAGTTGAGAGTTCTTTGTTCCTCCGCACACACCCATCGCATCGCACAAGAACTAACCAGCTACTCCAGTCTCACTTGGCCAGCCAAATTTCCAATCTGTGTAATCTGCGTAATCTGTGGATGATCTACGGAGGTGACGCGCCGAAGGCTTTGCGAAACTTCTGCGTCAGCATCGGCTCAATCCCCAGCAGCCGCTCGTAAACCGTAAGCTGGCCGCGGTGATACATCTCGTGCGCAATCGCGAATGACATGAAACCGAGCTTCGTCATCTCTTTGCCGTCGAAACGCTTCATCGAGTTCTTCAGTTCGTCGGCGTTGTCACGCAGGGTCTGCTCAGTATCGTCCATGGCCTTCGCGAGGAGGTTTAGAATCGCGTCCTTATCGTTAACATCCCGCACTCCCGGCGCATAGTCTTTGATGTGTTCGGCGAAAGACTTTCGCATGAGATTGGTGTCCGGCCGGCATGCCTCACCGACAAGAAACTTCTGCGATTCAACCAGGTGCTGAAGGAGTTCGGCTACTGAGCGCATGCCTTCAGCCGCCTTAAACGAAAACTTGTCGGCGGGAATTTGTGAAGCTTCCTCAATCAACCCAGCGCGAACTTCGCGCCAACTTCCAATAATCGCATCAACTGACATAGGGGTTCTCCTCGGTACGCACGCCTGCGGCGTGCTTCGTTCAATCCCTGCACGCCAGAGGCATGCGTACCTCCTATTGCGTCTTGCCTTCAAACGAAGCCAGCAGGACGGCGATCGCGTCAATCGAATCGCGCCGCAGCGCCGCGGCGTCGGGATAGTTATTCAGCATCATCGAAAACACGAGGCGCTCACCCGCAGCCGTCGTCACGTATCCTCCCAACGAAGCGACTGAACTCAGCGAGCCGGTTTTGGCGCGCACGTTTCCTTCCGCAGGCGTGCCCTTCATGCGATTGCGCAGCGTCCCATCAACACCGGCGATCGGCAACGCATCGCGGAACTGCGTGAAGTAACGATGCTTCGTCATGAAAGTCAGCAATTGCACGGTTCCCTCAGCCATGATCATGTCACTGCGCGAAAGACCTGAGCCATCATCAAGGTTGAGTTGTGTCTCGCCGACGCCAGCCTGTTTCAGAAATTCTCGGACCGCAGCCAGTCCGGAATCTTCGTCAGTCTGGCTTGGACTGCGCGTCTCACCTGGCGGCGGTGGCGCGGCTTTTCGCATTTTCCCGAGCGTGCGCAGAATCAATTCCGTGTAGAGGTTTTGGCTCGGCTTCAAAGTGTGAGCCGCAATTTCGTTGAAAGGCGCCGAAGGCAGACTCGTGATCTCAAATAACGGAGGGAGCCCGAGCGCTCCGCCAGCATTCGCACTACCCGAGGCCACCGGAACGATGCTGCCGCCCGTTCGCTGATTCACCGTACGCAGACGCCCATCAATCTTCACTCCTTTCTTGATGAGTGCGTCGCGCAGCATGGCGACGAACGCGAGCGCCGGATCCGGAATCGCCACCCCGCCGGTGAAGCCATCATCGCCGATGGCGAGTGGGCCGGAAATCTCGAGCGTGTTCGCGCCGAGCCCACGATGAATGCGCAAGTCGCTGCGCGTTCCTTTGGCCGCCGTGGTGGCGTGATTCAGGATCGTCATGAACGCAGCCGCCGGCGGACCGCTCGTAATAACAACCGGGGCCCCCGCTTTCGCACCTGGCCGAATCGTCAGGTCAATCGCATTGTCGTTGACCGTCAGCGCGCTCACCGGCGCGCCGTACGACCATTGCAAGTCTTGCCAGGTCCAACCGCTGCCCAGCGGATTCCCGTCGAAATAACTTTCGTCGCCCACGAGATCGCCTTTGACGCGCTTCACGCCCGCGGCGGTGATTCGATCAGCCAGATCGTTGATCCCTTTGAAGTAGTCGCCGTGATTGAAGCGGGCGGCGATCGAAGGATCGCCACGGCCGTAGATGATCAGATCGCCTTTCACCTTTCCTTCGTCGTCCAGCTTCTCTTTCGCGTAAACGGAGGTGATGAAGCGATAGTCAGGCGTCAACTTATCGAAGGCCGTGGTCACTGTATAGAGCTTCATGTTCGAAGCCGGCCTGACAAACTTGTGTGAGTCCTGCTCGAAGATCACAGCGCCGGTGTCGAGCGAAACAATTTTTACCGCGAAGAAGCCGGCTTCGAGGGCGGGCTGCCGCACAATCTGCTCGATGCGGCTTTGCAATTCGCCGAGCGTGCGTGGGACGGTGGTTGCGGTTGCGGCCCGGTTAGTTGCCGCCACCGGAGTAGTGCGCGGCTGCGGCGAGTCTTGCGCCGTCGCCAGCCGCGAGGTCGGAGCAACTAAGAGAAGTGCGATTAGCAGTAGGGCTGTGCGTCGAAAGATCATGATCTTATTGAATCCAGAACTTCTTCCATGGTTGCCGTCGCGGTGCCAAGTTTGCCGACCACAATTCCGGCGGCGTGGTTGGCCAGCAAGGCGGCTTCAGTCAGCGAGCCGCCACCTGCGAGTGCGGCGGCCAGGGTCGCGATGACCGTGTCGCCGGCGCCCGTCACATCGTAAACTTCGCGCGCGGTCGTCTTGACCTTGACCGGTTCTTTTCCGTCTTCGAAAAGGACCATGCCCCGATCACCACGTGTAATCAATACCGCTTCGCATGACAAACGCTCGCGGATTTTCTGCGCGGCGTTGCGAAGGGCGTTGTCCGAATCAGCTTCCACATTTGCCAGCCGCAAAGCCTCGTGGTGGTTCGGCGTGATGAGCGTCGCCGGCCGGTAAAACTCGAAGTTGCGGACCTTAGGATCGATAAGCACCGGCATTCGTTGGTGAGCTTCGGGCAGAATCTCGCGCAGAATGCGCGGCGTAATTACGCCTTTGTCGTAATCAGAGACCACCAAAGCATGCGCGTTCGCCAGGGCTGCGCGCGCGGCGGCAATGATTTGCGTTTCCGTATCAGGATCGACGGGCGTTCGGTTCTCGCGATCAGCCCGCACCACCATTTGATGATGAGCAATGATGCGCGTCTTGATTGTCGTCGGCCGGCCGTCGGCTGAGACGAGAAATTCATCGCGGTGAAGATCGCTTTTTTCTTTCACCGACAGGCGAATGCGATCGCCCGCGTAATCTTTGCCGATCACCCCAATGACGCAGGCCTTCGCGCCGAGCGACAAGAGATTGGCGAGCACGTTCGCGGCGCCGCCCAGGTGCGTCGATTCGCGCTTCACGTCAACCACCGGCACCGGGGCCTCGGGCGAGATGCGCGAGACATCGCCCCAGACGAATTCGTCGAGCATCACGTCGCCAAGCACGACGAGGTTTCGCCCGGACATTTGCTGCGCGATTTCCTGTGCGCGTTCTTTAGTTAATAAGCTCACGGTTTCTAAAACCCTGACCAGTCTTCTGTCTTAACTTTGCGTCTTTGCGTCTTTGCGTGAACGGCCTGTGTGGAAAGCGCTCGTTTCACGCAAAGGCGCCAAGCACGCAAAGACGCAAAGTAGGACACTATTAAACCTGCTTGAGCACTCGATCAATTGCCGAGAGCACGCGTTCAACCGGGACACGCAGAATGCACTCGGGCTTTTCGAATTCACCGCAGAAATAACCGGGACACGGCTGGCACGGAAGCTCTTCAAACACGATTTCATTCGGCTTCGTCGTCCATGGCCGCCAGTGATTTCGATTCGACGAGCCAAAAATGACCACGCACGGCGCGCCGGCAGCGGCGGCGATATGAGCAATCCCACTGTCGTTGCCGACAAAGAGTTGGGCCCGGGCCGCGACCGCGGTGACTTCAGGCAGCGAAAGATTATCCACCGCCACTATCTTTCCGGAAGTCGGTGGCCTCAGCGCGTCCGCAAACGATCTTTCATTTGGCGCTACTACCACGACCGGCGTTAGATTTCGCTGACGTAACTCTGTTGCGACGCGCGCGAAATTTTCCGTTGCCCACTGCTTGGTGTCGAACGCCGCGGTGGGGTGAATCAGCGCGAACGGCTCTCCGTGATCGAATCTATCAAAACCAGCGGCGCGAAGTTTTTCAGACGCCGATTGCCCGGCGGATTCAGTAACGGTTAAGCGCGTCGGCGGACGATCGGTGACTGGCACGCCCGTCCAACCGATCAGTGCGAGTTGCTGCTCAACCGAATGCAGCGTCGGCCTTTGCCAAATTTGTAGAGGTGAGGGCGCGACGTGATTGTGCAGGCGCGCATACTGATAATTTTCAAACCCGACACGGTGCCGGGCGCCCGTCGAGCGCGTCAGAAACGTCGCCGTCGTGCCGCCGTGCAGGTTATAGACCACATCGTAACGCGTGGCGCGCAACTCACGCGCGATTCTGGCTCGGGCCGCGGTGCTGTCTTTTGGAATCGTGATGACACGATCGATCAAGTCGAGCCCAGCAAAAACCGGCGCCACCCAGTCTTCCAGCAGAACGTCGATTTGCGCGTTGGGAACAAATCTGCGCAAGGCATAAAGGGAAGGAGTGGTTAGCACGGTGTCGCCGATCGATCTGAGCCGGATCACCAACACGCGTTTCACTTCCGACCAATCCCAGCGCGCGGGCGCGAGTGGCTGTGGCTCCGAACTGGCCTGCTCTGCAAAAGCCAGGTGACGAACGCTCGGCGACGCCTCAATTATTTCCCGCAGGCTGTTCATCCTCGATCTTCGCTTCGTCGATCAACATCACGGGAATGTCATCGCGAATCGGATAGACGCGCCGGCACGAAACGCACTTCAAGCCGTTGCCGTCCGGCTTGAGTTCGACTTTTCCATGACACTGTGGGCAAACCAGAATTTCGAGCAACTGTTCGCTGATAGCCATATTCAAAACCCCGGAAGACTTGCTTGCATGAGAAGGCAGCAAGCTTAGCAGTATTGCCCGAATAGTTGTAGCGGGCTGTAGTACAATCTGAGGCAGCCTTTGATATGTCGATGATTAGTGAAAAGTTGGGTCCCCGCGTAACGAGCGCCTGGAACGAGCTGCGGCCGCAAACCCGCACGCTGCTCGAGCGCGCCTCGCAAACGATACCGGCGACCCCGGGTGAGCCGCCCCGGACTTACGACCCGCGGGTTGACCGCGAGCTGAGCAGATTGCTGGCCGCGCTTGATGAGCGAAGCCAGCGGGCCGACGCGGCAAACGAGGACGAGCCCGCACATCAGGCTCGGCAACTCGCGGACACTTGCGTGCAGATGCTCACCCAACAGACACAATCCGGTGAGGTCTTCGCGCAACTGATTCAGCGGGCGCACGCCCGCCAGCAGTATGCCCGGCTTGATGAGTTGGCCAATTCAATGGCGACGCGACTCGCGCCCAGCGAGTTGTGCGACCTGGCGCGTTCACCAAATGTGATTGTGCGCGCGCTGGCGCAGGAAGTGCTGGCCCAGGCCCCGACTTCTCTGCTGCGCGCGCTGCTTTACGATCCGATTGATGCGGAAGTCGCGCGCTCGGTAATCGAACGGCAAGCGCATGAGTTCGGAATGGAAGAAGCGAAACGGACTCTGCGAGAGATCGAAGAGATTACCGGCCAGTAACCAGCGCGCACACTTCGGCGGGCACTCTCAATCAAGTCCAGTAAAAATTCGGAGTTGGATCTAACCTTCTGGCTGGCCCTTACAATTCGGACCAAACAAAGCGGGAATCTTCTGACTAATCACCGGATAGTTCGGGGCTTCGTCGATATTCAGCTGGAGCCAATCCGTGGGCGCTTTGTACTCTTCAGGAACGTTGGTGTCAGCGAAAATCGCTTCGACTGGACATTCAGGTACGCAGGCGTCGCAATCGATGCAAGTATCGGCGTTGATGTAAAGACGATCGGGCAATTCATGAAAAGCCTCGACGGGACAAACCGCAGCACAATCAGTGTACTTGCAATCAACACACGGTTCAGCGACAACGTACGTCATTCGAAGATGACTCCTTTCAACGAATGCAATTGTTTATGATCTATCGCGATGAAAGTCAACTGAAAATTTTTAGGAAGTTGTGTCAGAACCGCGAGCGGTAGCGACCGGATCGAATAACGACTTTGAATACTTTCCGCGCGCTGTTAACGAGTTGCTTGTTGATCCGGTCGCTACCGCTCGCGGTTCTGACACCCTTATTTCGGCACATACGTAAACCAAAAATAGATCGCCTGCGCGACGCCAATCCAAAACCCGATGATGGCCCCAAACAATTCGATCGTTTTCAGATGATGCTGAGCGACCATCAGCACTAACTCTTCCAACTTGTCAATCGGATAGTCGGAAACTTTCTTGCGCACTAAACCACCGACGTCGAACTCGGCAATCGCCGTGGGCAAACGCTCACGCGCAGCTCCCGTAATTCTCTCAGTCAGCGCCGCGCTCGCTTTTTCGATGGCGCCTTCCGGCATGTGATCGGCCAGCCGGCCGATGGGCGCCACCAGAAATCGCTCAATCTGCGAACTCAGAATCGCATTGATCGTCCGCGCCGTGTCGTCGCGCGCGAGGACCGTCAACAAACTGCCGGTCAGGAACTTCTTCACGCGCGGAGCTGATTCCGGATTCAACGTTTCCAGCAGTTCGCGCAACGTTTGCGGCCGCAGCCGTTCAAGCGCATCCGAAAGATAAGTCGAAACCGATCGCGCCAGCTCGGGACTGCGCGCCATCGCGACAAAGCGCGCGCCCGCTTCGTGGCGAATCGCCTCAAAGCGCTCGGAAGAAACCTGGCCAACCAGTTCACTCAACGGGCGCGTCATGAAGTTATCCACCGTCGTGCTGATAAATATCGTCGCTTCGCTCGCAAACGCCGGCCCGCGCAGGTACTCATCGACGCGGCGCGGCATAGTTGCATGCACCAGATCATCAACCTCGCGATAGATGCGTTCACGTGAAATGAAAATCTTCTTCAGGAAAGAAAGGTCGCGATAGTAGTCATCAACTTCGCGTTTGATCAGCCCGCCAATCTGATTGCGCGTGGTCGGGCTGGTGACAATGTCCGCGAGCTGATCGGCCAGCGGTCCGACCTGTTGGGTGATCCGATCTTTGATCAGCGCCACCGTTTCCGGCGTGAACATTTCTGCCAGCGTCGCATGCGTGCCGGCCAGGTCGCCGAGGCGATCGCTGACGAACGAACTGACGTTTGCTTCAAAACGTTCGTCGTTGACGAGATCGGTGAATCGCCCTTCGGCGAAGCCGCGTATTTGCGTGAACGTCTCTTCACTGACAGTTTCGTTCAGCCGCCGCTCCAGCAAGCTATCGATCTGGCGGTCGACAAACTTTTCGATCGCCTCGGCTGTTTGATCGCTTTTCAAAACTGAGGCGATGTGTTCGGCCAAACGGTATTGCAATGCCGCAATCGTATCCAGCACCGGCGCGCGCGCGCCGGTAGGCAGCGCCTCGATCAGCGAGGGATAAGCAGTCGAAAGCAACTCCGTCGTGTACGAATTAACAAACCCTTCGACTTTGCGTTCAAAGAAGCCGGTTTCAAAGAGCGCATTGAAAACTGTTTCCTGCGAAACGAGCTCGGTGCCAACGGCCTTGCCAATCGACTGCGCCAATTTTTCGCGATGCCGCGGAATCATTCCCTGCGGCCAGATGGTAAGGCCGAAAAGCTTCACCGCGTTGTAAGGATGAAACAGCATCCAAATGGCCAGCCACGCGGCGCCATAGCCGTGCACCGTCGCGATCACGACGATGCCGATGCTGACCAGAATTTTGAAAGTGAGTGGGCTAATGATCTGTTACTTTCCTTCGAACACGATTTCGCCGCCAATCACGGTCATCAGATTGCGGGTCTTGAGAATGTCGGCCTCGGGAATTTTCATGATGTCGGCGGAAAGGATCGTGAGGTCGGCTAGTTTCCCTACTTCGATCGAGCCCCGCAGTTTTTCTTCAAAGGCTGCATACGCCGCCCAAATCGTGAACATCTTCAGGGCCTGTTCGCGAGTGACTTTCTCTTCCGGATGCCAGCCTTCGCCTGAGAAGCCGCGAATATCTTTGCGCGCCACGGCGGCATAGAACTCAATCATTGGTTCGCCGCGTTCCACCGGCGCGTCGGAACCGCCGGCAATCCTGTTGCCGCCCTTTATCAAAGTCTGCCAGGCGTACGCGCCTTTCGTGCGCTCAATCCCGATCCGGCTCGGAACAAAGTGAAGATCGCCAATCGCATGCGACGCCTGCATTGAGGGAATGATGCCGAGTTTGGCAAAGCGCGGCAGGTCCGCCGGATTAACAATTTGCGCGTGTTCGTCGCGCCAACGCGGATCGCGCAGGCCCCTGACAGGCACTGCCTTGAAGGCCCGTTCGTATTCATCAAGGATAAAACGATTTGCCCCATCGCCAATCGCGTGCGTCTCGACCTGGATTCCCCGGCGCAATGCTTCTTCAAGCATCGGTCGCAACTCTTCCGCCTTCACTCGCAGCAGGCCTTTGTTACCGGGATCGTCGCTGTAGGGTTCAAGCAAAGCTGCCCCGCGCGAGCCGAGTGCGCCATCCGAAACTACTTTGATCGTTCTGACCGTAAAGCGATGGTCGAAAGCGCCAATCGTCGGGCCTTCCTTTAACAGTCGTTGGGCCTCTTCACCCGGCCCGTACACAGCTTTGTAGATCCGAATCTTCAACTTCCCTTCGGCATAAAGCTTCTTGTAGAGCTCGACTTCGCGATAGGTGCCGCCGGCGTCCTGAATCTGCGTCCAGCCAAGTTCAAGGCTGCGCTTGTTCGCGAGAATCATTGCCTCTTCAGCACTGCCTTCGCCCCGCGGCGGAACGTGTTGCGAGACCAATCCCTGCGCCGTGTCGATCAACATGCCGGTAGGTTCATTGGTTTGCTTATCGTGAAGGACTTGGCCGCCAAAAGGATCTTTCGTCTCTTTCGTCACGCCGGCGATCTTCAAAGCGGCGCTGTTGGCGACCGAGGCATGGCCGTCAGCGCGCGTGAGATAGACGGGATTGTTCGGCGCGACCTTGTCCAGATCAGCGCGCGTCGGAAACACGGGTGGCTTCCAAAACGTTTCAATCCAGCCACGGCCGGTGACCCAATCGCCCGGTTTCGTTTGATCGACACGGGTCTTAACTTTCGCGAGAAAATCTTCAAGGGTCGTGATGCCCTCGAGATTCAGAGTCATCTCGCGCTGGCCGATGCCGCTGAAGTGAGCATGCGCGTCAGCCATGCCCGGAACGACTGTCGCGCCGTGCAAATCAACGACACGCGTGCTGCTCCCCTGAAACTTTTTCGCAGCTCTGTCAGTGCCGACAAAGACGATGCGATCGCCCTTTATCGCAATCGCTTGCGCGTGCGGCCGTTTGGCGTCGACGGTGTAAACGTTGCCATTCGTGAAAATCAGATCGGCAGTTTGCGCCGGCGGAACGGTCGCCGGTGTCGAGGTAAACAGAATTAGGGCCAGAACTGAAAACAGAACTTTCATGTTGCCTCTCGGGGGTTTGCGAATAGCGAGCGCAATTTTTATATCACAGTGTTACTTTGCAGTCACAAAACTGATCTGATTCGGCGCGGGTCTATTGGATCCAGACTCCTCCTAATGCGCGGTTCGCGTTTCTTCTTTTATTCACACCTCGCTTCAGCGAGGTGGCCAGCGGCGACGATTGGACAGGAAACCGTTTGAAACGGTTTTCATCATCCGCGCGAATGTTTTCTCACCTGGCTAAAGCCAGGTGTGAATGAGATATCAGATCGCTGCCGCTTGTTCGGCGCTCGCGATCTCTTATAATCAAAGCACCGCAATCAAACTTAGCAACTTACATAACGGACGCGCGGGAGTCTCTAATCAATAGGAGCAACAAGCTTTGAGAGTCGATTCACTTTCGATCGAAACCACGAATGGGTCAACCACCGCTTATGTTGACCGGCCAATGGACGATATCAACACTGGCGTCATTCTGATCCACGAATGGTGGGGCATCAATCAACACATTCGCGATCTCGCCCGGCGTTACGCGGATGAAGGCTACAACTGCATCGCGCCGGATTTGTTTCGCGGCCGGGTCACAGAAGACCCTGAGGAAGCTTCGGCGCTGATGCACGGGCTGGCGATGGAAGACGGCCTGGAAACAATTCGGAAGGCGATGGACGCGGCGCGCGACAGTTACAGCATTGATCAGTTTGTGATCACCGGTTACTGCATGGGCGGCACGTTTGCTTTGCGCGCTGCGTGTGAAATTCCCGATTTGAAGGCCGCCGCTGCTTTCTACGGAGATATTCCGGAAGAAGGTGTGCTCAAAAAGTTAAAGGTGCCGACGCTTTTCATCGCCGGCAAGCGCGACAATTGGATTACGCCTGAGAAAGTTAATGGCCTAAGTGAAGCGGCGAAGAAACACGAGTTACCCGTGGAAGTCTTCAGCTACGATGCCGATCACGCTTTCTTCAACGACACGCGGCCCCAGGTTTATGACGAAGAAGCAGCGAAGGACGCGTGGCAAAAGGTGCTTTGGCATTTCCGGACCTACACCACCGGCCAGCAGGCTGAGACGGTCAGGCCAGCAACCTTTCCCTGAGTACCGTAGCGCAAGTTGTTAACTTGCGCGCAAAGTAACATTCTGCGCTACCTGATATGTCGATCGTCTCGTGTATAAACTGCGGAACAAAGAACCGCGTTGATGCCGGAACGGCATTACAGAAGCAGCCTGTCTGTGGCAAGTGTGGTGCGCCTTTGCCCGCAACTGACGCCAATGGAAAGCCACAGGTCGTTACCGACAATAGTTTCGCGCGAGATGTCATCGAAGCTTCATCAAAGACGCCCGTGCTGGTTGATGCGTGGGCTGAATGGTGCGGGCCATGTCGAATGATCGCGCCGCTGCTCGATCAGTTAGCCAGTTAGCGGCCGAATCCAATGGCCGTTACACAATCGCCAAACTAAACGTCGACCAGAATCCGCGCACCGCTGCGCAATTCCAGATTCGCAGCATCCCGACCCTGCTCATTTTCAAGAACGGTCGGCTCGTCGATCAACTCATTGGCGCCCAACCGAAACAAGCGATCGCTGCGCGATTGGCGCAACACGCTACCTGACGATCACCGGCAGCTCGATCGACGATTGTTTTCCTTTGTTCCGCGCGACTGTGATCGTGGGCGAGCCCTCGGCGGGAATGCGCGCAAACGATCCGGTGTCGGCTCCGGCAATCGCAATTCGCAATCGGTGTCCTTTCCTAATCACCACGGAAGTCGGTTGCAGTCCAAACTTAAGCTCCGCCACGTGGCCGGGCACGAGCGGCATTGCGTCCTTACTCTTGAAAGAATGATAGGGCACGAACATCTTGTAAGGAGGCGCCTCAGTCGAAATCTTCCGGTGTAGCGCCCGCAGCACGCCTTCGGTCACGTAAGTGACGACACCTTTTTCGTCGATATCCTCCAGGTACACGAAGAATGCCCCGTCCGCCGCCGTCGAGGTCACAAACAAATCAACGACGGGGTAGCCGGTGATTTCCATGTCAGCCTCCAAAGGCGCGGAGGTGTAGGTCAGAAGTTTCTTGTCCTCTTCGGCGCGATCGGGATAGACAACCTGACCGCCTACCTGTGTGTGCCAGCGATTCTTTTCTCCGGTGCTCGCTTCAAAATTGATGTCGTAGGAATCGGCGCCGGCCGCGGCAACAGGTGCGGCGGTCGCGAGCGTGTGATCTTCACCGAAGAACCAACGCACCATCTTCGTACCCGCGACCGGCCACGTTTTCGTTGCTTTCCATTTCTCTTCGCCGAGAGTGAAGTAATAGAAAATCTTCCCCGAATCCAAACGCGTATCGATTCCTTTCAAGTGGTAATCGAAGAAGCGGAGGTATTCATAAGCCATCATCACGCGCGGCGATGCCGGCGTCTGATACGGGCTCGCGTTCTGGCTACCGCCGTGGTTCCACGGTCCGACAATCGCGCGCTGGGAATTCTTCAGCGACATGAAACTTCGAATCGTGGCGTCGGCCGTGCCGGCGTCAAACCAGCCGGCCCAGCTATTGATCGCGGCGCCGGACTTTTCGATCTGTGGTTGATAGCTGTGCAGGCTAATGTCATCGATTGAGACGCCGAAGCCGCGATCGTCTCGAAAAGTCGTTTTCAAAGCCGCCGCGTAAACGTCGATGTTTTCAGCCCGGCTCTTGATGGCTTCGCGATAGAGACTTTGATCCGTGTCGCCCTCAACCAGTCTCACACCGGGATTGCTGTCGAGCTGGCGGTTGCCTTCGTGCCAACGCTTAATCATCCACTCGCTGAAGACCCCACCGGGGAAAGGTGTCTCAGCGTATTCATCGAATTCAAAGTGCCGCGGAATAACAGCCTTCACGGCCGGATTCATCACCGTGGTTAGCCAGAGCGCGGTGTTGCCTTCGTACGAGTTGCCGAAGGCTCCAACTTTTCCGTTCGACCAGGGTTGCTTCACGATCCAGTTGACCACTTCCCCATAGTCCTTGATCTCATCCTGCGAGAAGGGCGCGCGCCAAACACCGAACGAGGCGCCGGTGCCGCGCGCATCGACGGCCACGCGCGCATAGCCGTGTTGAGGAAACCAGGTTCCAGGCTGATCGCCCTGCCGTCCTCGCCAGTAACGCGTCATGTTCATGACTGTCGCCAGCTTTTCGCCGGGAGGAAGTGGTTTGGGCAGCACCACGTCAATCGCTATCCGCACGCCATCGCGCATCGTGAGATAAAGCGAGTGCTGTTCGAACTCCTTGTATTTTGGCTCGACGTAACCGGGATATCTCTGCGGGTCTTTTCCCGCCGGCATGGTCGAAAGCAACAAGTTGGTCGGCGACGCACTGCTCGGTTGGGCAGCCGCTGAAGGGCTAAGCGATGCAACCAAAAACAAGAAAGCCAGCAAATCGATTTTTCTGATAATCATCTTTCCCGAAAATCCTTCCTCTAAAGACATACCTTGTTCAGAGGCGGGCTAACGTCCGCCATGCATCAAGCACCCAATCCTGCTCGTTTTGATGGCGGACTCGTCCGCCATTCTTCGCATCGCCGGACAAGTGCGGCTACTAAACGGTCGAGTGCGGGCGGTAGCCGCACCTAAGCGAACAATGTGATCTAACGCGCGACGAGCGAAATTGTACCCGGAGTAGGTTGACTTGGGACGCCACGAAATTGACGCGCTGCGCCACGCAATGTTAACTGAAGACCATGACCGCCGTGCCGACCATTCAGGCAAAAGCCGTGGAGAAGATCGCCCGCGCTGCCGCCCTCCGCGGAGTGGAGGCGCAATCTCTTTACCGCTCGGTCAGCTTCGATCCGGCGCTGCTCAACGATCCGGATGCTCGCATGCCATTCGCGCAGCTCGTGGCGCTCTATGAAAAAGCGGCGGAGTTAACCGGCGACAGCGCGTTTGGCTTGCACGTCGGCGAGACGGTAGATCCAACGGCCTTCGACGTGCTCGGCTATTCAGTGGTCAACAGTCCGACGCTGGGTGAAGCTCTCGACCGAATGGTTCGTTACAACTTCACCTGGACTAATGGCTCATCATTTCTCGTGGAAGTGGGCGCCCCGCTCACGCGCATCGTGTATTCATACTTCGATGATTCCATAAAGCCACGCCGGCAGGACACTGAGATGACGCTCGCGGCGATGGCCGCGCTCGGGCGCATGGTAACGAACACCGAAGTGGCGCCTGAGCGGGTGACGTTCGAGCACAAACCGCCCGCAGATATTTCTGAACATGAGCGGATCTTTCACTGTCCGTTGGAATTTGAAGCCGGCAGCAATCAGTATTTTCTGAAAACGGCGGCCCTCGCGCTGCCAATCGTGAAAGCTGATCCGGGTTTGTGCGCAGTACTCGATCGGCATGCTGCCGAACTGATGGGAAAGTATCCGCGCGAAGATTCACTGCGCGAGCGCGTCAGAAATTTAATCAAGAATGAATTGAGTGGCGGGAATGCGTCGCTGGACCGGCTGGCCGACCAATTAGGAATGAGCGCGCGCAGCCTGCAGCGCAGACTGCGGGCGGAAGGCACTTCACATCAGGAACTGCTGGATCAAATGCGGAGAGAGTTGGCGCTGCGATATTTGCGCGAGCCGGAAGTGGCCATCTGCGAAGTTGCTTACCTGCTCGGCTTTTCCGAAAGCAGCGCCCTTCATCGCGCCTTCAAACGCTGGACAGGCCAAACACCTAGTGAATATCGCAGGCGGTTGTGAGAGGCGCGCCGTCCCACGCCGCTTCTATTGACTTCAACAGGAGGTCAGGACTATTCTTCGCCCACCTCGCAACTAAGTGTACTAAGGCCGAGTTGCTGCCAGAGGAATTTGAGGACTCGGAAGCTACAGGCTGGTTCCCAAGAGCCTGCGACCATTCGCCGCATCCTCCTCGCACCAGCATGTTCTTAGCACCCAAAAAGTATCTTGTTGACGCCGCAGGAAGTTCGAACACAAAGTTCACGTAGATAGGCCTTTAGGGTTAGGCATGGGATCAGGCTGCCATCGAAAAGGAACGACGTGACGACCGAGACTCTGAAACAAATCTTTGAAGCAATTGCGGACGAAGTTGCGGCAAAATTGCGCGAAGCTGAGAAGCCGGAAACCAAATGGCAGAAACGCCGGAAGAAGGTGGCGCAGTTTTCCAAAGACTTCGGCCCGCTCTTCACAGGGCTTGCCGGCATTTTGGTGAGTTTATCTATCGGACTGCTGACGGGCGCCGTTTCCTATTTGACTTATCAATCTAATTTGAAACAGGCCGCGGCGAATCAGCTTAGTCTGAGGACAGCTGCGTTGAGTGATTTTGCTGAGGCCGATCCGGCGAAGAAAAAGATTGCGGCCATCAAAGTCGCTGCCTTTGGCGAAGACGCATTGCCAATTATTAACTTCGCGCTCGGCGTCGATGACAAAGAGATTAGAGCGGGTGGTGTAGCGTCTGCACAGATGGTCTATCAAGCGAACCCCAGTTGTCGTCAGAAGCTATTGGATGCGATGGCACTGGGTTTTCAGGATCCCAATCCCACACTTCGTCTCAACGTTTTAAGATTTTATTGCGACACACCTCAATTAACTCCGCAGGAAAAAGGGGCTTTCTGGAATCTGTTGAAGAACAGGTTTGGGCCCGGCGCGCAAGGGTGCGTCGACCAAGAGCACGACTTCGTGTTGGCGGCTATCGAATTTGTGGGTAACGGACCGCCACCGGACGCCAAAGACTTTCTGTTGCAAATCGTCCGAAGTTGTCCCCATGAAAAAGGCAATCAGAAATACGATGGCGCCCGCCAACAAGCCGTGGGCGCGCTAGCAACAGTATTGGAAAAGCGGCAGGCGTCAAAAGCCGAACGCGACCAAACGGTCAAGGAGCTTCGGGCCTTAGAGAACGATGCGTCCGAGGAACTCAAAGTGTATCTCAGTGCTGCTATCACTAACATTGAGAAAATCCAAGGTCTGTAAGGTTCATATCATGAGAGCAAACTTTCAGTTTTTACTTAAATTCTTTGGACTGGTGATCGTGTTATGCGTGACAGCTACGATTACTCCCGCGCAGACAGGAACAGTCGAAGGATCCGTCAAGGCGACCAGCGGATCAATCCCGCCCGGCGCTAGAGTAGTACTGATTGACACTGAGAGCGGTCTTACCAGAGAACCGAACTCGATCAATGCCGTCAATGGGAAATTTGAGATCAAGAACGTGCAGGATGGCCGATACCAAATCGCTGCTTGTGCCGGCAAGGCCTACAACCCAACGCAGTTGATTTTGGAAGTCAAAGAAAGTAAGACAAAACCGGCGGGTCTGACGCTTTTGTTCGCACGAAAGCGAACAGTTATCAAGGGGAAACTAAAAACTCCCAATATTAACGTCTCGGCTTTAGCTTTTGGCTGTGAAGTCGACAGTACGAAAACAGACGCCCGCGGACGCTTTAGGTTCGAATCTCTTCCCGTGCCTCCACAAAAATACGCAGTCCAAGCCAATCCGGCGGGCGCCAGTGCGATGAACAGCAACCTGTTTCAAGTCACCGCCGGCGGTGAGACCGAAGTTGCTTTAACCTTTAAGGAGGATCAGTCGGGAAACACGTTGGTCGCCCAGGTTGTCTACGCTCCCCGTTGCGATCGGAAGCAAGGCGAACAGACGGATCTCACGGGCACTTACACCGGTAGGTTGGGGTACATCGGAGCAGGGGCGAGCATCGATGCGACCCTCGCGATCACGGGAAACGATTTCATCCTGACCTCTCAAGCGGAAAAGCAATCTGGCCGAATAACAGCAGTAACCACATGCGGGTATACCGCTGTCACAATGATGTTTGATAAGACCACGACTGCGACTGGTGCATCGAAAATGCCATCAGCAGTCTCACTACAGGCGGTGAGAGCCGGAGACGCGGTGAAATTAGTCCCCGTTCGCGGCGAAAAGCCGTTTTTTGTTTTTAGGACTTCCGACGGAGCAAAACGCCGAGCGCGAACCCCGGGATGGCCAAAATAACACCGCAATAGACTTCACCGTTTATGTTCCGGCCGGCAGTTGCTTATCAACTTTCGGCCGCACGGGCCGCATCGCAATTTCCCAAAGCGTGACATAAACCGTCCGCGTCACCTTCTGCATCTTCTCGTAATCGATCTTTGACGGCTCGTCCGTCGGACGGTGATAGTCTTCGTGCACGCCGTCGAAAAAGAAGATGATCGGGATGCCTTTGCGGGCGTAGTTAATGTGATCGCTGCGGAAAAAGAAACGATTCGGATCGGTGGGGTCGTCGTACTTGTAATCGAATTTCAGATTCAGGAAAGATGCGTTGACCCTCTCGCTTAACTCACCGAGTTCGGTGCTCATCATCTTAGAGCCAATGACGTAAATAGTATTCGCATCGGAAAGAGTTTGATTGCGCGTGTTAGTGTCGCCGTCTTTCTTGCTGCGGCCGATCATGTCCATGTTCAGTTGCGTCACGATCTTGTCGAGCGGCACCGTGGGATTCTCTGCGAAGTAACGCGACCCCCACAGTCCCTTCTCCTCGCCGCAATGCCAGACGAACAGCACTGATCTCTTGGGCCGCTGCTTCGCTTTCGCGAGCCCTTCGGCCATGGCGAGCATCGCCGTCGTTCCTGAACCGTCGTCGTCCGCGCCGTTGCAAATCTTATCTTCGGCGCCGGGGGCGCAAATGCCAACGTGATCGTAATGGGCGCCGATGGCGACGTACTCGCTTTTCAAAACCTTGTCGCTGCCTTCCCAGATTGCCACCACGTTTTGCGTCGTCGGCCGCTCGTTCTTCACGGCGATGTTGATCTTGACGTTCCTGGCGCCGGCGAATTCAAAACTCGGCACGGCTTCCCCCGCGGCGTACTTACTCGAGATCGTCGCGGCATCGAACTTTTCACCTTCCATTAGCGCGGTTGCCATCTTCATCGACATCAGCACGCTCGAAACATTCGGGGGCGGCGGCTGTTGTTGAGGAGTAAATTTCTCGACGACTACCCGCCCGCCCTGCGTCGCGCGCGCGCGATATTGCTCCCAGTTCTGAACGGCCTGCGGATCGGGAATCGTGAGCACGCCCTTCGCGCCGTTTTGCTGCGCATAAATTGACGGGCTGCTCCAGTCGACGCCTTGCCGCCCGGCCAGATCACCGCGGGCTATACCACGCGGCAAGCCCGGGAAAGGCTGACCCATAACCACAATAATCTTGTTCTTGACGTCGATGCCTTCGTAAGGGTTGAGGTTCTTAGATTTGATCACCCAGCCGTTGCCGGCAAAGACGAGCGGCCCTTCAAACGTGGCATTCACGGCGTTCGGCAGAAAGTCTTCGCCGAAAGAAAACTTCTGCCCATTAATTTCCGCTGACGAGTTCGCGCCTTCGATCGCATCGCGCCGCAGCGCAATCTTCTGGAAGAAAGTGCCGTCATCGCCCGCCGGTTTGAAGCGCCACTTTTTGAGGTGCTCGGCGATAAACTTCGCGGTGTCGTCGAGGCCTTTGGATGGCGTATCGCGGCCTTCCATCGCATCCGAAGCGATGACCGAAAGGTATTCGCGCAATTGCGGGACAGTAATTTTCTCCACTCCGCGCGCGTTGAGTACCTTGGTGGAAAATGGCTTGGGCGTCTCGGCTGGGCGCTGCTGCGCGACACCGGTCAACGGTAAGACAAACAGACTGAGGGCAACGACAAGAGATAAGAATTGTTTCCGCATGGTCAGATTGATTTTGATGAGTCCCGGAGGGACGAGATGTTTATAGAACCGCAAGCCGCACTATGATGCAGCAAGCTCCCAAGGAGCGCAATTTCAGCTGTCCCGATATCACTCTCCTGACGGTGCTCAGTTCCGAGAACCTACGTCCGGTTCTATAAAGCGTTTGCCTTAGAAAGATTCGGCTAAAGGGGGAACGGCTCTTTCCAGCACAGTGGGATCCGAAGCTTGGAATTCACGTGACTTGAAGTCGCGGC
>JADMIO012752738.1_pt1 | contig 95253 bp, 71 predicted proteins | sample 8958161 | NCBI WGS metagenome assembly JADMIO01 (sample SAMN16585339, study PRJNA669376) | soil metagenome | isolation source: Crop rotation soil | place: USA: Cullars Rotation, Alabama | collected 2011
CTTTCCCCAGCACATACGACATTAATCGTGCCGATACCCAGGTTAGGCGCGCTGTCAATAACTATGACATCATAGTCATGAGCAACAGTTTCAATGGCCAGTCGGAGCATCAGGTGTGGATCGGTGGGCAGTTTACCTTCATCAAATTTGCCCATTAACTCAGTTTCAATACGGTGCAGAGCCAGACAGGAAGGAATAATGTCAAGCCCCGGCCAGCAAGTGGGCTTTATTGCATAAGTGACATCGTCCTTTTCCCCAAGATAGAAAGGCAGGAGAGTGTCTTCTGCATGAATATGAAGATCTGGTACCCATCCGTGATACATTGAGGCTGTTCCCTGGGGGTCGTTACCTTCCACGAGCAAAACACGTAGCCCCTTCAGAGCCAGATCCTGAGCAAGATGAACAGAAACTGAGGTTTTGTAAACGCCTCCTTTATGGGCAGCAACCCCGATCACCGGTGGAAATACGTCTTCAGCACGTCGCAATCGCGTACCAAACACATCACGCATATGATTAATTTGTTCAATTGTATAACCAACACGTTGCTCAACCCGTCCTCGAATTTCCATATCCGGGTGCGGTAGTCGCCCTGCTTTCTCGGCATCTCTGATAGCCTGAGAAGAAACCCCAACTAAATCCGCTGCTTCACCTATTCTCCAGCGCCGGGTTATTTTCCTCGCTTCCGGGCTGTCATCATTAAACTGTGCAATGGCGATAGCCTTCGTCATTTCATGACCAGCGTTTATGCACTGGTTAAGTGTTTCCATGAGTTTCATTCTGAACATCCTTTAATCATTGCTTTGCGTTTTTTTATTAAATCTTGCAATTTACTGCAAAGCAACAACAAAATCGCAAAGTCATCAAAAAACCGCAAAGTTGTTTAAAATAAGAGCAACACTACAAAAGGAGATAAGAAGAGCACATACCTCAGTCACTTATTATCACTAGCGCTCGCCGCAGCCGTGTAACCGAGCATAGCGAGCGAACTGGCGAGGAAGCAAAGAAGAACTGTTCTGTCAGATAGCTCTTACGCTCAGCGCAAGAAGAAATATCCACCGTGGGAAAAACTCCAGGTAGAGGTACACACGCGGATAGCCAATTCAGAGTAATAAACTGTGATAATCAACCCTCATCAATGATGACGAACTAACCCCCGATATCAAGTCACATGACGAAGGGAAAGAGAAGGAAATCAACTGTGACAAACTGCCCTCAAATTTGGCTTCCTTAAAAATTACAGTTCAAAAAGTATGAGAAAATCCATGCAGGCTGAAGGAAACAGCAAAACTGTGACAAATTACCCTCAGTAGGTCAGAACAAATGTGACGAACCACCCTCAAATCTGTGACAGATAACCCTCAGACTATCCTGTCGTCATGGAAGTGATATCGCGGAAGGAAAATACGATATGAGTCGTCTGGCGGCCTTTCTTTTTCTCAATGTATGAGAGGCGCATTGGAGTTCTGCTGTTGATCTCATTAACACAGACCTGCAGGAAGCGGCGGCGGAAGTCAGGCATACGCTGGTAACTTTGAGGCAGCTGGTAACGCTCTATGATCCAGTCGATTTTCAGAGAGACGATGCCTGAGCCATCCGGCTTACGATACTGACACAGGGATTCGTATAAACGCATGGCATACGGATTGGTGATTTCTTTTGTTTCACTAAGCCGAAACTGCGTAAACCGGTTCTGTAACCCGATAAAGAAGGGAATGAGATATGGGTTGATATGTACACTGTAAAGCCCTCTGGATGGACTGTGCGCACGTTTGATAAACCAAGGAAAAGATTCATAGCCTTTTTCATCGCCGGCATCCTCTTCAGGGCGATAAAAAACCACTTCCTTCCCCGCGAAACTCTTCAATGCCTGCCGTATATCCTTACTGGCTTCCGCAGAGGTCAATCCGAATATTTCAGCATATTTAGCAACATGGATCTCGCAGATACCGTCATGTTCCTGTAGGGTGCCATCAGATTTTCTGATCTGGTCAACGAACAGATACAGCATACGTTTTTGATCCCGGGAGAGACTATATGCCGCCTCAGTGAGGTCGTTTGACTGGACGATTCGCGGGCTATTTTTACGTTTCTTGTGATTGATAACCGCTGTTTCCGCCATGACAGATCCATGTGAAGTGTGACAAGTTTTTAGATTGTCACACTAAATAAAAAAGAGTCAATAAGCAGGGATAACTTTGTGAAAAAACAGCTTCTTCTGAGGGCAATTTGTCACAGGGTTAAGGGCAATTTGTCACAGACAGGACTGTCATTTGAGGGTGATTTGTCACACTGAAAGGGCAATTTGTCACAACACCTTCTCTAGAACCAGCATGGATAAAGGCCTACAAGGCGCTCTAAAAAAGAAGATCTAAAAACTATAAAAAAAATAATTATAAAAATATCCCCGTGGATAAGTGGATAACCCCAAGGGAAGTTTTTTCAGGCATCGTGTGTAAGCAGAATATATAAGTGCTGTTCCCTGGTGCTTCCTCGCTCACTCGACCGGGAGGGTTCGAGAAGGGGGGGCACCCCCCTTCGGCGTGCGCGGTCACGCGCACAGGGCGCAGCCCTGGTTAAAAACAAGGTTTATAAATATTGGTTTAAAAGCAGGTTAAAAGACAGGTTAGCGGTGGCCGAAAAACGGGCGGAAACCCTTGCAAATGCTGGATTTTCTGCCTGTGGACAGCCCCTCAAATGTCAATAGGTGCGCCCCTCATCTGTCAGCACTCTGCCCCTCAAGTGTCAAGGATCGCGCCCCTCATCTGTCAGTAGTCGCGCCCCTCAAGTGTCAATACCGCAGGGCACTTATCCCCAGGCTTGTCCACATCATCTGTGGGAAACTCGCGTAAAATCAGGCGTTTTCGCCGATTTGCGAGGCTGGCCAGCTCCACGTCGCCGGCCGAAATCGAGCCTGCCCCTCATCTGTCAACGCCGCGCCGGGTGAGTCGGCCCCTCAAGTGTCAACGTCCGCCCCTCATCTGTCAGTGAGGGCCAAGTTTTCCGCGAGGTATCCACAACGCCGGCGGCCGGCCGCGGTGTCTCGCACACGGCTTCGACGGCGTTTCTGGCGCGTTTGCAGGGCCATAGACGGCCGCCAGCCCAGCGGCGAGGGCAACCAGCCGAGGGCTTCGCCCTGTCGCTCGACTGCGGCGAGCACTACTGGCTGTAAAAGGACAGACCACATCATGGTTCTGTGTTCATTAGGTTGTTCTGTCCATTGCTGACATAATCCGCTCCACTTCAACGTAACACCGCACGAAGATTTCTATTGTTCCTGAAGGCATATTCAAATCGTTTTCGTTACCGCTTGCAGGCATCATGACAGAACACTACTTCCTATAAACGCTACACAGGCTCCTGAGATTAATAATGCGGATCTCTACGATAATGGGAGATTTTCCCGACTGTTTCGTTCGCTTCTCAGTGGATAACAGCCAGCTTCTCTGTTTAACAGACAAAAACAGCATATCCACTCAGTTCCACATTTCCATATAAAGGCCAAGGCATTTATTCTCAGGATAATTGTTTCAGCATCGCAACCGCATCAGACTCCGGCATCGCAAACTGCACCCGGTGCCGGGCAGCCACATCCAGCGCAAAAACCTTCGTGTAGACTTCCGTTGAACTGATGGACTTATGTCCCATCAGGCTTTGCAGAACTTTCAGCGGTATACCGGCATACAGCATGTGCATCGCATAGGAATGGCGGAACGTATGTGGTGTGACCGGAACAGAGAACGTCACACCGTCAGCAGCAGCGGCGGCAACCGCCTCCCCAATCCAGGTCCTGACCGTTCTGTCCGTCACTTCCCAGATCCGCGCTTTCTCTGTCCTTCCTGTGCGACGGTTACGCCGCTCCATGAGCTTATCGGGTCCACTCGCGAACGCAGAAAGGCCCACCCGAAGGTGAGCCAGTGTGATTACATTTGCGGCCTAACTGTGGCCAGTCCAGTTACGCTGGAGTCACTAGTATTTAGGTGACACTATAGAAGCGGCCGCGACAACTTGTCCACGTGGAATTCTAAGCTTAGGATCCCAATGTGCTGGAAAGTTTATGGCTCCATAAAACATGCTTTCCATACTCAACACTTACGAACAAGAAGTAATTCTCCAAAAGTCGGAGTCCAAAGTCTCCCCTTCAGGGGAGATTTAGAGGGTCTCCATAGCTTTCATGTAAGTACCCAAATCCTTATCCCCCCTCCCACTCAGACAAATCACTACGACATCAGAATTCTTAAACTTCATTTCCTTCAATGCCGCCAATGCATGCGCCGTTTCCAGGGCAGGGATAATACCTTCCAGTTTCGCTAATTCAAAGGCCGCGGCTAATGCTTCGTCATCTGTTGCACTCAAAAATTTCGCACGGCCGGTTGTAAATAAATGGGCATGCAGGGGGCCGATGCCCGGATAGTCTAGCCCCGCGGAAATACTATGCGGTTCTGTTACCTGCCCATCTTCAGTTTGCATCAGTAAACTTTTACTCCCGTGTAAAATACCGGGCCTTCCAAGTTGCGTAGTTGCCGCACTCATCCCGCTGTTCAGCCCGTGTCCTGCCGCTTCTATTGCTATCAACTGCACCGATTGCTCATCCAAAAAATGATAAAAAGCCCCGGCTGCATTACTTCCGCCACCCACGCAGGCCATTATATGAGTAGGCAATTCATTCCCCGTTTTTTCCAGCAGTTGATTCCTCATCTCTTCGCTTATCACGCTTTGAAACCTGGCTACCATGTCGGGGTAAGGATGCGGACCCACCACGCTTCCTATTATATAATGGGTGTCATTGGGATTATTGATCCAGTCCCTGATCGCTTCATTCGTTGCATCTTTCAGTGTTTTGCTTCCGCTGGTTGCCGGGATAACGGTTGCTCCCAGCATTTTCATTCTTGCCACATTCGGCGCCTGCCGCTCGATATCTTTTTCACCCATGTAAACGATACACTCCAAACCTTTCAATGCGCACACGGTTGCAGTAGCCACACCATGCTGACCAGCGCCGGTCTCCGCAATAATTCTTTTCTTGCCCAGGCGTTGCGCAAGCAATATCTGGCCGACTGTATTATTGATCTTGTGCGCACCGGTATGGCAGAGGTCTTCTCTTTTTAAATAGATATTGGTTGTAAACTGTTCACTTAATCTTGCTGCAAAATATAATGGTGTCGGTCTCCCTACATAATCTTTCAGCAGTTGCCGAAATTCCTCTTGGAAAGAATCTTCATAGATAATCTCCATATACGTTGTCCGCAGTTCTTCTACATTGCTGTGCAGCATTTCGGGGATATAGGCGCCGCCAAATTGGCCGTAATAGCCAAAATCGTCTGGCAGCCTCTTCAACCCATCCGCCGATAGCCGGAGAGACTTAAGGTCTTTTATATCTGGTGATTTCATTTCTTTCTTTTTCATCCCGGATTTATCAATTGGTTAACTGTCTGATTTCAGAAATTAATTGCTTCACTTGTTGTTTCATTTCTAATTTTATGGAGTCAAACCCACCCCAACTCACTAAATCCGATGCTTTTTTAAATACGCGCCTCCGGAGAAGAGGATGAATTCCTAAAACATATATTCCCTTTTTCTCTTATTCTCTTTAACCGCTTAGCTACTTCTTCAACGCCTGCTTAAACTGCAACAGCATTCCCATGTCCTTCACTCCCGGGCTTTTTTCAAATCTGCTGTTGATATCAATGCCAAAGAAATCAGGATGCCTGAATGCTTTAATTTTTGCAGCATCATCGGGACCAATACCACCGCTTAAAAAGAAAGGCTTTTCAATTTTAGCTTTGCTTAAAATGCTCCAGTCAAACTGTTTGCCGGTGCCGCCCAATGCCACTTCCCAGCCTCCCCCGGGTGGAAAATTGTACGCTGTCTTTGTATCAAACAAATAATAGTCGCAAACTGCATCATAAGGCGCAATCATTTTATCGATGTCTGTTTCAGCTCCCACCCTAAATGCCTTGATCACTTCCACTTCACTACCCAGGTCTTCGCACATTTCCGGGGTTTCACTTCCATGCAATTGTACCGCATCAAGGCCATAATCATCGATCGCATCCAATACTTCGATCATCTCCGGGTTTACAAACACGCCTACTTTTTTCAGGTCAAGATCAGCATTCTTCAGTTCTTTTTTGGGAATCTTCTCCCCGATATACCTTGGTGATTCCTTATAAAAGATCAATCCTGCAAAATCAATATCGAGGCCTTCCAGTTGATTCAGCTGTTTCATTTCCGTAATGCCGCATACTTTAATATTCATACTTGCTTTTTTTGTTAACTGGTACCCGGGTAATTCAAAGGATCAATTGCAAAAATTTCAGGTCAAGCCACCTTTCAAACTTCCATCCCACTTCCCTGAAATGAGCCACCTCCACAAACCCAAAATTTTCATGCAGCTTGATACTGGCGTCATTGGCTGCATCTACGCTTGCAATTATGGTGTGCATGCCCATCTTTTTCGCCGCGCCGATCAACGGGGATATTAACAATTTCCCGATCCCTTTTCCCCTTTCGGAAGCCGCTACATACACTGAATTTTCCACTGAATATTTATAAGCCGCCCAGGCCCTGAACGGCCCGAAAGAACTGAATCCCAGAATGGCTTTTCCGTTATCCGCTACAAATACCGGGAATCCCTGCTCCTTTTTGGTTTCAAACCATTGTTGGCGCATAGCCAGGTCATGGGGTTCATAATCATAGACGGCTGTAGTGTGTACAATAATATCGTTGTATATATCCAGCAACTGTGGCAGGTCATCTTGTATGGCAGTTCTTACCGTTATCACCTTCATGCATTCAGGTTAGTCATAAACTTTTTTATTTTCTCCATGTCTTTCACACCGGCTCCCAATTCGAATTTTGTATTGATATCTATTGCAAATAATTTCTTCGCCACCTCTTCTTTTGCAAACTCTTTTAGTTTTTCTTCGTCGCCGGGTTCTATTCCACCACTTAAGAAAAATAGCTTATCGGGGTTCGTTACCTTCAGCAGGTCCCAGTCAAGTTTTTTGCCCGTACCCCCATAGCCTGCTCCCAATGTGTCGAACATATACATATCACTTCCTTCATAAAAAGGACGAATGATCCAGTCTATAGGGTCACCATCCGACAGGCGAAATGCTTTGATCACCGTAATATAATTGGCCACCTGTTCGCAATAACTCGGGGTTTCGTCCCCGTGCAACTGTACCATGTCAAGCCGGTAATCATCTACAGTTCTCATTAATTCGTCATAAGGCATATTGACAAATACACCCACTTTGGCAATCCGTCCCTTGATCTTTTTCATCTTCTCCGGTGATATCTTGTTTGCCATATACCGCGGAGATTTGGCATAAAATATAAACCCGGCAAAATCGGCTCCCATTTCATCCAGGGCATTCACCTGTTCGGGCAATGTCATACCGCACACTTTGATACGGAGTCTTTTTTCTGCTGACTTTGACGGGGAAGCAGCAACATGTTCATCATTGGTTAGTTCACTCATAATCGGCCAGTTTAAATTAGTAACACTGGCAAAGAAATCGTTGGTTTATTTCAGCGCTGTAAAAGTTGTGTGCGATAAAAATATCGTGAATCGCATCCACCTGACTGTACAATAAGTTTCACTTCGCTGATCTATTGAACTGTCAACCCGGCAATAAAATCTTCAAATGCTTTTCCCGGATCCTTTTCTTTCATAAATGTCTCTCCAACCAGGAACCCTTTGAACCCGGCATTCTTTAAAGTTACGATCGTTTCCACACTGCTGATGCCGCTTTCTGCAATAGCGGGTTTGCCGGCAGGTATTTTATCGATCAGGTCAAGCGAAGTTTGGATACTCACTTCAAAGGTTTTCAGGTTACGGTTATTTACGCCGATCATATCCACTTCGTCACAAATATGATCAAGCTCCTGTTCATTATGGATTTCCAGTAATACTTCCAGGCCAATACTCTTTGTATAAGTTGCCAGGTCTTTTACTTCTTTCTTTGATAAACAGGCCGCTATTAACAAGATCACATCAGCCCCAAAAGCCTTTGCTTCTGCCACCTGCCATTTATCAATGATAAAATCCTTGCGAAGCACCGGTATATCCGCAACAACTTTTGCCTGTATCAGGTCATCCAGGTCACCACCGAAAAATTCATCATCGGTCAAAACAGAGATTCCTGCCGCAAATTTGTTATAAGAACGGACAACAGGCTCCACTTCCAGTTCTTTGGTTTTAAACCAGCCTTTGCTTGGACTTTTTCTTTTAAATTCCGCGATAATGCCTGTATGGGCTGGCTGCAGCAGGTTTGCTACCAATGACCTGTTTCCGAACTCCCAGAAAAAACCTTCCTTTTCAAACCTTTCGATACTGCTCAAGGGTTTGAACTTCGCTATTTCCTTTTTTTTTGCTACCACAATTGTTTCTAAAATATCCATCTTATTTATCGAATAAATAAAAACTTTATAAATCACTTGCTTTATTCATGCCAGGTAACGGTCATTTTAAATTATCAAAGCAATTACCAGCTATTGCAATTGCATGAGCTTTTTAAGCGACTCATTTGCTTTTCCTGATTCCAGGCTTTCCACCGCAGCATTATAGGCAGCATCATAATTCTTATAACCACGGGTACTATGCAGGGCCATTGCCGCATTGGCCAGCACCACCGCATTTTGTGCCCAGGTTCCTTCCCCACTTAAAATTGCTGTAAATATTTTCGCTGCTTCATCTACCGTATTTCCCCCGCTTATATCCTGGGCCGAAACCATCCGTTTGCCCAGTTGTTCCGGTGTCATTATTTTTTCCCCTTCATTGGTGATAACCTTTGTATCATTGGTCAGGGATATTTCATCATAGCCATCCAGGCTGTGAATAATAGTAAAGGCTTTTTCAGCTTGCTGCAACAGGTAATTATAGATCCTTGCCATCTCCAGGCTATATACTCCTACCAGTTGAAATGCCGGGTTGGCCGGGTTAACCATCGGCCCCAGCATATTAAAGAAGGTCCGCATAGCCAGGTTTTTTCTAATTGGGCCCACTGTTTTCAAAGCCGGGTGGAATAAAGGAGCATGCAGAAAACAGATATTCGCTTTTTCCACCTCTGCTTTTAACCTGGCATTATCGTTTTTAAATTTATATCCCAGTTGCTCCATTACATTGGATGCGCCACTGATAGAAGATGCTCCGTAGTTACCATGCTTCGCCACTTTCTGACCCGTACCTGCTACAATGAAACAAGCCAGGGTAGAAATATTGAACGTATTTTTTCCGTCGCCACCGGTTCCTACAATATCAATCACCTGGTACCCATTCATATCAACGGGTACACACAGTTCCAGCAGCGCATCCCTAAAACCCTGCAATTCTTCAATGGTAATACTCCGCATGAGGTATACGGTCATAAAAGCCGTTACTTCATGTTCATTGTAAAGACTTTTGCCGATATTGACCAGTACATCTTTTGCCGATTCCCTCGTCAGTGTTTTATGTTCAAATAAATATTGTAAAATCTTTTTCATACTTCAAACCCTTATTCTTCTTTGCGTGCACGAACCCTGGCATCTTGTGATTCAACAAAATTTGAGTCGTTCCCTTAAATCAGTTTTTCAACCAATTCCTTAAAATATCTTCTCCCATCGGCGTCAGCACACTTTCCGGGTGAAACTGGACACCCTGCACATCATATTTTTTATGTTGCAGCGCCATGATGTAGTTGTTTTCATCCCTTGCCGTCACTTCCAGTTCTCCGGGAAAATTTTCATCACTAACAATCCAGCTATGATACCGTCCTACTTCTAATTCATCTGGCAACCCTTCAAATAAAGGACTTTCGACTCCCGACTCCCGGCTCCCGACTCTTACCTTAGTAGCTACTCCATGATAGACAGTTGAAAGATTTACCAACTTTCCCCCAAATGCTTCTCCGATAGCCTGGTGACCGAGACAAACGCCCAAAATGGATTTTGTGGATGCGTATTCTTTGATCAACGGTAACAACAACCCGGCCTCTTCTGGAATCCCCGGGCCGGGAGATAAAATTATCTTGTCATACTCTTTCACTTTTTCCAGCGCTATCTGGTCGTTGCGGTACACTTCAACCTTGTTATGCATGATCTTCTCCACCAGGTGAACCAGGTTATAAGTAAATGAATCGTAATTATCGAAAACTAAAATTCTCATACGGCTTTAGGGTTTTAAAGTCCCTCCTGCGGAGGGATTCAGGGAGGCTGCCATCCCAATAGCCTTTTTCAGTGCTCCCAATTTATTATTCACTTCCTGCAATTCACTTTCAGGATTGCTGGCAGCAACGACTCCGGCACCCGCCTGGTAAGTAAGGGTGTTGTTCCTGCTTAAAAAGGTTCGTATCATTATGGCATGGTTACAATTGCCGTCAAACCCCATAAAACCAATGGAACCGCCATAATAACTTCTTGCGTCCGGTTCAAAAGCATCAATCAGTTCAATGGCTTTGAATTTAGGGGCGCCACTAAGGGTCCCGGCCGGAAATGTTTTGGCCATTAATTCGAAAGGATTCGTTCCCTGCTTTACTTTACCTGTTACTTCACTTACTAAATGTATCACATGCGAAAAAAACTGAACCTGCCGGTAATGAGCCACCGTCACTTCATCGCAAACGCGGCTTAGGTCATTCCTGGCGAGATCTACCAGCATCACATGCTCTGCATTTTCTTTTACGTCCTTTAATAAACGTTGCGCCGCCTGTTGATCTGCCTCATCATCCCCTGTCCTTTTAAAAGTGCCCGCGATCGGGTGAAGAACTGCTTTGCCATTTTCTACTACCAGTTGTGCTTCCGGTGATGATCCCATCAGTTTATAATCCCCGTAATCAAAGAAAAATAAATACGGTGAAGGGTTGATATTGCGCAACGCCCGGTATACATTAAACTCATCACCGGTAAAACCCTGCCTGAACCTCCTGCTTAAAACGATCTGGAATGTATCTCCGCGATGGCAACTGGCAATTCCTTTTTTCACCATTTTCTTATATTCTTCATCGCTGATATTTGAACTTTCTTCTCCTGCCGGGCTAAAAGGATAAACCGGGATATCTTTACTCCTGATCAAGGATTCAACAACACCCGGGTCACTTTCAACTCCTTTTATCTTATTCTCACAAATAAACAATTCATCTTTGAAATGATTTATGGCAATTACGTATTGATAAAGCCTGTAGCGCATGAGTGGAATCGCTTCCTCCCCTCCTGCAGGAGAGGGGTTGGGGGTGAGGCGTACCGTATCAAAGAACTGAACGGCATCATAAGTTGTATAGCCAAATAATCCCTGAGCAAATTTTGCTTCCTTCGTTTCACTTTTCTTTATGTCGAATTGCAGCATGAAATTCCACAGCAATTCCGGCACCCGGGTTATATTGTCAACCGCTGTTTTTTCCGGCTTTTGTCCCGGCAGTTTAAATTCAATAGTCGTTGCCGAACTTATTTCCATTCCGCCGATGGCATTGATGCAAATGAACGAATAACTATTTTCGGCTGAGTGATGATCGGTACTTTCCAATAATATGGTATCGCGGAACCTGTCCCGAAGACGCAGGTAGATACCGACCGGCGTAAAGACATCAGCCAGCATTCTTTTACAAGTTGTATTTATTTCTATTTTCCTCATGTCCCTGTCTCCGCCAACTGGTGGAGGAATACGTTTTTAGTTAATCGTATTTCTAAAACAATCACGGTACCTGCTTTTGCATGTAACGATTCAAATTTAGTTCACAAAGCTCCGCCACGGCGGATTTGGGTAAACAAAAAGCCCCGAAAATCCGGGGCTCCCTTATGTTTTATAAAAACAGCGATAGCTTTACAAACCCCGTTTAGTTTTTGCAAGCCACCACCACAGTATATTTATTTGTTGTTTCATTGCTACACAAATATAAGCAAAAACAGCATTCACCAATTCTTTTTAGCTTTAGGCTATGAACAGGTTCCTGTTTTTATTCATGTTTGTCTTTTTTGTGCCACCGCGCCTGTTTGCAGGCAATGCTGACACAACGATACAGGGAGTTAACGTTGAGTTCAACTATAGTTATGCTGTCTTCCCGGATTCATGGCGGGACAGTATTATAAACGGGGAAGGCGAGAATATCTTACCCGCAGAAATAAACAGGACAAAAAGCGCTATCATAAACGCATTAAAAAAATACCCGGACAGTGTATTAACCCTGAATCTGAAAGCCATTTATTGCCTGAAGACCATGAAATTCTATCATCTTGATTTCGGCGGTACCAATTCAGACAAAGAAGTTTATATCACAAACAATGGAGCAGCGATGGGATATACGAATGACTACATTGAACAAACCTTTCATCATGAATTTTCCAGTATCCTTTTAAGAAATTACTTTTTTTTATTTGATACGATAGCCTGGAAAAAAGCCGTGATCCCGGGATTGGATTATAATGACCCGGAAGATGGCGTGGGTGCCATCAGAAACAACCAATCGTCGCAGGACATGGACACATCACTTTGCACCAAAGGTTTTCTTACCCAATACGCTTATTCCAGCATGGAAAATGATGTAAACACGATCGCACAGAATTTATTTTGTCCCGCTTCCGGTTTCTGGAACATTGCAGACAGTTATCCCCGCATCAGGGAAAAAGTAAACCTGCTGACCCAATTTTATTATCATATCAGTCCCGTATTTACAGAATCCTATTTCAGAAAATTTGAAACGCTAATAAAATAACCGATGCTTATTCAACACAAACACGCCGGCAATAAAGGAATGTTCTTTGTTGCTGCCGACGCCAATATCCTGGCCGAGATGACTTATACAATGGCCTCTGACAATAAAATGATCATTGAACATACCGAAGTGTCAGATGAACTGAGTGGCAAAAATATAGGCTACCAGCTGGTTAATACCGCTGTTGAATATGCAAGAAAGCATAATATTAAGATCATTCCTCTTTGCCCTTTTGCGAGTTCTGTCTTTAAAAAGAAACCGGAGCTGGCTGATGTTCTCTTTAATCAATAAAAGACAATACATGAAGAAATGTTTATGGCTGGTGGCAATCTTGTTATCCCTCTTATGTTGTAACGCCCAGCAGGCTGAACAATACATTTTATTAAAACCAGACCGGGTATTTGATGGTGAAAGTTTCTATACTGATTGGGTGGTGCTGGTAAAAAATGACAGTATTGTACAGGCGGGGCCTATGCGTTTTAAACTGCCCGCAGGGACACAGGTAATAGAATTAAAAGGCATGACCTTATTACCCGGACTGATCGAAGGCCACTCTCATTTATTTCTACACCCGTATAATGAAACATCCTGGGATGACCAGGTATTAAAAGAATCAAGAGCTGAACGAACAGCAAGAGCCGTTAATCATGCAAAAGCCACCCTGATGGCCGGATTTACAACCGTAAGAGACCTGGGAACGGAAGGAGCCATGTATGATGATGTGGGTTTAAAGAAAGCCATTGAGAAAAAAGTGATTCCGGGGCCAAGAATGATCTGTGCAACCAGGGCCATTGTTGCTAAAGGAACTTATGGACCAAAAAGTGAAAATCCTGATGTGGATTTACCCCAGGGAGCCGAAGAAGTGGCAGGTCTCGAGGAACTAAGCAAAGCAATTCGTTCACAGATCGGTCATGGAGCTGACCTTATAAAAGTGTATGCAGACTACAGATATGGACCGGGCGGTGAAGCACAACCCACTTTCAGTGAAATTGAACTTGGCTGGTTAGTGGGCAATACAGTCAGCAGCGGCAGAAAAGCAGTTGCGCATGCCACTACAGCAGAAGGAATGAAAAGGGCCATCAATGCGGGGGTATCAACTATCGAACATGGCGATAACGGTACCGAAGAAACTTTCAAACTAATGAAAGAAAAAGGAGTAGCGCTTTGCCCTACCCTGGCTGCCGGGGAAGCGACTGCACAATACAGGGGCTGGCGAAAAGGAATGGATCCGGAACCGGAACGTATTACCAACAAGAAGCAAAGTTTTGCCCTGGCACTAAAAACCGGGGTCACCATTTGTATGGGAGGGGATGTAGGTGTGTATGCTCATGGCGATAATGCCAGGGAAATGGAACTGATGGTAGAATATGGAATGAAGCCATTGGATGTATTGCGATCAGCCACATCAATTAATGCTGATGTGTTTGGTTATGCCCATAAGATTGGCAGAATTAAAAAAGGATTGCTGGCTGATATAATTGCCGTGGAGGGCGATCCCTCCGTTGATATAAAAAATATAAGGAAGATCAGGGTTGTGATGAAAGACGGGGTAATATATAAGCAATAATAAAGCTGAATGGCCTGCGAGAACGTCATTGCTATTCCAAAAAAAAATAGCGCCTTACGGATAAGACACTATTCTCAGGAAACCAGTCTCACAGGTATTAATGAAATTGCGCTGTTTCGGTGCTGTCCTTCATCGCCATGGTGGAAGCCTGCCCCTGTTGTACGGTATTTTGCACATAGTCAAAATAGCCGGTACCGACAAAGCTCTGGTGTTTTATCGCTTTGAAACCATGTTCCTGCAGGGCGAACTCCCGTTGCTGTAATTGGGAAAAACCAGCCATTCCTTTTTCTTTATAGGCTTTTGACAATTCAAACATGGATGTGTTCAATGCGTGGAAGCCTGCCAGCGTGATAAACTGGAATTTGTATCCCAGTGCCGCCAGCTCTTCCCGGAAGCATTCCATTTCTTTTTCATTTAAATGTTTGCTCCAGTTAAAGGAGGGAGAACAATTATAGGCCAGTAATTTTTCCGGGTATACTTCATGAATAGCTTGTGCAAATTCTTTTGCGACACCAAGGTCCGGGTGTGAAGTTTCCATCCATAATATGTCAGCATAAGGTGCATAAGCTAACCCGCGGGCAATGCATTGTCCTACCCCATTTTTTACCATATAAAATCCTTCGCCGGTTCTTTCGCCTGTTAGGAAAGGCTGATCTCTTTCATCGATATCAGAAGTAATGAGGTTGGCTGCCTCAGCATCTGTCCGGGCAATGATGATACTGGGCACATTCATTACGTCAGCAGCTAATCTCGCTGCCACCAGCTTATTAATGGCCTCCTGGGTAGGCACCAGCACTTTTCCCCCGAGGTGTCCGCATTTTTTTGCAGAAGATAGCTGGTCTTCAAAATGTACAGCAGATGCACCGGCTTCAATCATTGCTTTCATCAGTTCAAAGGCATTCAGGTTACCTCCAAAACCGGCTTCTGCATCAGCAATGATGGGAGCCATCCAGTCTTTGCTGTTGTCGCCATTTACTGAATCGATCTGTTCACTCCGCAATAAAGCATTGTTGATTCGCTTCACCACATCGGGCACAGAATTGACGGGATATAAAGACTGATCGGGATACATCGTTCCCGATGAGTTGGCATCAGCAGCAACCTGCCAGCCACTCAGGTAAATAGCTTCCAGCCCCGCGGCTATTTCCTGCACGGCCTGGTTACCTGTTAAAGCACCCAATGCGGCAACATAGGATTGGGTCATTAATTTCTGCCAGAGTTTTTCAGCTCCTTTTTTTGCCAGGGTGTATTCGATCTCCACTTTACTCCGCAACCGTAGTACATCTTCGGCCGTATAAGTTCTCCTTATCCCTCTCCATCTTGAATTTAATTGCCAGTCGGTGGACAGTTGATTTGCTTTTTGCAGATTGGTCATGATAATGCGTTTTTAATTGTTGAATAAATATGTATGAACCGATAGCCGGCAATTGCCTAGATGGCTAAGTCCTTTTGGGTCATGAATAAAATTTCCGGTGTTACTTGTTCATCCCTGCACACTTTACATTCCTTGTTGGATAGTATCAGTTCATAGGCTGAAAGGGTCAGAAAATCATCCCATTTATCCTGTACGACCAATTGGTTGAAAATGCAGATCGCTTGGGAGAATTGTCCTTCCTGGTATGCGTTACTTCCAACCGCATGCTGAATTTTTTCAATCTCATCATCCCGCAGGTCGATATATAAACCAAGATTGAGTTCCCGGCCATCTTCCAGCCTGGCTTTGCTCCTGATCCATTGCCAAACCTGCACCCGGCATATTTCCGCGGTGGCGGCATCTTCCATCAGGTTGTAAATAGCGGCTGCACCATTTCCCCTCAACCAACTTTCTATATAAAGGATGCCTACATTAATATTATGTCGGATACCTTCTTCTGTGATGGTACCTTCCGGTATGGCCAGCAACTCATTCCCGGTACATTTGAAGTCTTCGCGTTTCCGGTGGACCTGGTTGGGGGTCTTCATGCGATCATCAAACACTTCCTTAGCCAGCGCAACCAGTCCCGGGTGAGCCACCCAGGTTCCATCATGACCATCGGTTACTTCCCTGAGTTTGTCTGTTTTCACTTTGGCCAATGCTGCATTATTCAGCATTTCATTCCCCTTAATGGGTATCTGTGCTGCCATTCCACCAATAGCATGAGCACCGCGGTTATGACAGGTTTGTATCACCAGCTGGGTATAGGCCCGCATGAATGGAACGGTCATAGTAACCTGTGAACGATCCGGGAAAACGTGGCCGGGCACATTCCTGAATTTCTTTATAAAAGAAAAAATATAATCCCAGCGTCCGCAGTTTAAACCGGCGGAATGCCCTCTTAGTTCCCACAATATTTCATTCAGCTGGAAGGTCGCCAATATGGTTTCTACAAGTACAGTTGCTTTAATGCTGCCATAAGGTATCCCGCAATAGGTTTGTGAAAATACAAACACATCATTCCAAAGTCTTGCTTCTTTATAGCTTTCCAGTTTAGGTAAATAGAAATAAGGGCCTGAACCATTTTTCAATAAAGTTTGAGCATTGTGAAAAAAGTAAAGCCCGAAATCCAGCAGGCTTGCGCTGATCGATTCACCTTCAATTTCGATATGCTTTTCTTCCAGGTGCCAGCCTCGCGGACGCACAAACAGTGTTGCACATTTTTCATTGAGTGAATATTTTTTTTCATTATCCGGGTTGATAAAACTGATCGTGCCGGCAACCGCATCACGAAGATTGATCTGGCCTCCCATGACATTATCCCAATTAGGTGTATTACTGTCTTCCAGGTCTGCCATAAATATATTGGCACCTGAATTCATGGCGTTGATCATCATTTTACGGTCAACGGGTCCCGTGATCTCAACACGCCTGTCCTTTAAATCATCCGGAACCGGTGATATCTGCCATTGTGTATCGCGTATGACAGCCGTCTCCGGCAAAAACCCGGGTTTCCACCCGTTGTCAATTTTCCGTTGCACTTCTTCTCTTTCCTGCAACAGGGATTTACGGCGGGCGTTGAACCGGTAGTGCAGGGCCTGGATAAAATACAGCACCTGGGGTGTCAATAGTTCCTGGTAAGCTGACTGGAAAGGCGCTTTTATGTTCATGCCTTCCGGGGTCAGGTAGCGGGTGTCGGGATGTGTAATGATGGTTGCCATGATAAAAATTTTCTACAAAATATGAATAATATTCAAAAAGCGAAAATTTCGCTAAGAAATAATTTTTCGTAAATCTACGATATTTTGCTATTTTGGTGGAATGATGACTGATAATGACAGTGTCCGCCTCATTTTTGGACTGAAAGTAAAAGCCCTGCGCCAGGAGAAAGGATACTCATACCAGCAACTGGCCGAAAAGACCGGGATGTCGCTTTCCTATGTTCATGATATTGAAACAGGCAAGAAATTTCCCAAGGCAGATAAAATATTGGCACTGGCTAAAGTGCTGGGAGCAGACTATGACTACCTGGTTTCTTTAAGAGCCAGTAAGAAACTGCAACCGATCATTGACCTGATCAACTCGGATTTCATCAATGCCATTCCGTGGGAACACTTTGGATTAACGCCCGCTGCTTTACTTGACTTGTTTTCCAACACCCCGGATAAAGTGACGGCCTTCATCAGTACCCTGCTGAAGATCTCCCGCAGCTACCAGCTATCCAGGGAAAGTTTTTACAATGCCGCCCTCCGCTCCTACCAGGACCTGCAGGATAATTATTTTGAAGATATTGAAAACGCTGTCCGCCGTTTCCGGAAGGAATATAAATGGAAAGAAGTCCTGCCACTCGAAATTGCCACCCTGGAATCTACCCTGCAAAAAATGAATGTGAGCGTTAACCGCAAGCGGATGAATTCGATGGAAGCGTTAAATGATCTTCGCTCCTATTATTCCGCGGCTAACGGGATTCTGTATATCAATAAAGCTTTCAGCACCGCGCAGGAGAAATTCCTGATGGCCCGCGAGATTGGGTTTCATGCCCTGGGCATAACCGACCGTCCTTTTGAAACAAACATACAGCACAGTGATTCATTTGATATGCTGCTGAATAATTTTAAAGCCTCCTATTTTGCAGTGGCCCTATTAATGCCGGAAGATAATTTTACGGAGGATGTAAAACGCATCGTGATGCAGCCAAAATGGAATGATAAGTCATGGCTTGACCTGTGTAACAAATACGATGTGACCCCGGAAATGATGATGCAACGGCTCACCAATATTTTACCCAGTCATTTCAGCATTGATCATCTATTCTTTTTGCGCATCTCGGGTGATGTTGCCAAAGATGAATATGAGATAACAAAAGAACTTCACCTGTCGCAGGTGCATAACCCCTATGCCAATGCCACGCATGAACATTATTGCCGGAGGTGGGTTTCGATCAACTCTCTTAAACATATTGCCGGGCAGATCGCCAGGAAAAAATACAAACAACCTGTCGTAGAGGCGCAGATATCACAATACTGGCAAACACATAACCGCTACCTCTGTATCTCCATTGCAAAACCCGGGGCCAGGGGAAGCAACGAAATAGTGAGTGTAACGATTGGTTTGCTCATCGACCAGAAATTATCCCAGACTATGCCTTTTGTCAATGACCCTGCTATTACGGTCAGGACGGTTCACACTACCTGTGAACGCTGTGGTATCATGGATTGCAGGGAACGGGCTACCCCCCCAGTAGAAATCCTCAAACAGCAACAGCAGGAAAAGATTAATGAAGCATTAAAACAGCTGGAAGAATAACGGCAGAATATCTCAAATGTAAAGTTAACACCTCCCCGCCCAGACCCGGCTGAAGCATCATTGGCTTACCGGTTATTATTTTGTTCCAGGTCAGTTCTACAATGCCATTACTTACTTACCTTAGACCATTAATCAGTAAATCTCGCTTTGTTATGAAAAAAATAGTTTACCTGCTTTTAATACTTGTTTCTTTCCAGTTGCAGGCACAGGATAATGCCGGCTACAAAATGCCGCCGAAAGATATCGCCGATATGCTGCTTGCAAAAGCTTCTCCCGGGGTAAGTGTTGACGATAAAGGTGAGTGGATGCTCTTTACGCAAAGCAGCAGTTATCCATCCGTAGAAGAGCTGGCAAGACCTGAACTTAAAATTGCCGGGCTCCGCATCAACCCTAACAATTATGCCCCCAGCCGCCAGAATTTTATCAATAACCTGTACCTGAAAAATATTGCAACAGGCAAGGAATATAAAATTACCGGGCTTCCCTCGCCTTTATTTGCATCAAATATTAGCTGGAGTCCCAATGACAAGAAGATTGCATTTACACAAACAACAGGTGAGCGGGTTGACCTGTATGTGCTGGAAGTGGCCACTCAAAAAACGATGAAAATAAATAAAAATGCATTGAATGTGATCCCCGGGGCCAGTTTTCAATGGTATGATAATAATACATTACTGTATCGAATTGCTTTAAAGCCTGCGTCGTCAGCACCGCCCAAACCAGCCATTCCAGATGGACCAACCACGCAGGAAAATTATGGCAAAGCTTCTCCCCGGCCTACTTTCCAGGACATGATAAAAAGCCCATACGATGAACAACTTTTTGAGTTTTATGCCACCACCCAGTTAGTGAAAAACAGTAGTGGGGTTGAAACTAAAATCGGGCAACCGGCTATTTACGGCAGCATTAATATTTCCCCGGATAAAAAATATATGCTCCTTCGTAAATTAAAAAAGCCATTCTCTTATGCAGTTCCTTTATTCGGGTTTCCTGCCGATGTGGTGATCACGGATATGAATGGCAAAGTCATAAAACAGTTAGCTGACCTACCCTCTACCGAAACTGCCCCCAGCGGCAATGACAATGTACAGCCGGCTCCGCGTAGTTTTGACTGGCGGGATGATGAGCCAGCCACTGTAACGTGGTGCATTCCATTAGACAGCGGTTTCATCAGGAAGAATACGGATTATCATGATGCCGTATATGCCCTTTCAGCGCCCTTCAACGGTGAATCAAAACTATTGTTCAAAACAAAAATGCGTTTCAGGAGTGTTACCTGGGGCAATGCATCCCTTGCTTTGGTAAACGAGGGCCTTACCGGTAAACAACAAACCCAGGTTACCCGTTACAATCCTACTACCGGTGAAACTGAAAAATTAATGGAAAGAAATACGACCGATGCCTATTCCAATCCCGGTGTTCCTGTTACTGAAAAAAACTCATGGGGCCATGAAGTTATTAAGACTATTGAGAACGGGAACAAGCTATTAATGAATAATATCGTAGGCAGTTCACCCAAAGGAGACCTGCCTTTTCTTGCCTCCTTCGATCTCAGCACAAAAAAAACTGATATCATCTGGCGCTGCAACGAAGGCTATTTTGAAAGTGTGGTGAAAGTGCTGGATGCAGATAAACTGGAACTGCTGACCCGCAGGGAAAATGAAAAAGAAGTTCCGAATTACTGGCTACGGAATTTAAAACAACACACGTCAGATAGGCAGTTAACTGATTTCACCAATCCTTACCCGCAGTTAGAAGGTGTAAGCAAAGAAAAAATAAAATACAAAAGGGCCGACGGGGTTGACCTTACCGGAGATTTGTATTTACCCAAAGGCTATAATAAGGCAAAGGATGGTAAGTTACCCGTCTTCATCTGGGCTTACCCGGCTGAATATAACTCTGCAGCCGATGCTGCCCAGATTCGCGGCAGCGAACACCGCTTCACGCTGCTCAACTGGGGCTCGCCGGTATACTATGTTACTCAGGGGTATGCGGTATTGAACAATGCGGAAATGCCAATCGTAGCAACCAGCAAGGATAAAAAACCCAATGATGATTTTATTGACCAGCTCACCATGAATGCTGAAGCAGCTATCAACACCCTGGATGCAATGGGTGTAGGTGATAAGAACCGGGTAGCTGTGGGTGGGCATAGCTATGGGGCATTTATGACGGCCAACCTCCTGGCACATACCAAACTCTTTAAAGCCGGTATAGCAAGAAGCGGTGCTTATAACCGCTCCCTTACCCCATTTGGTTTTCAAAATGAGGACCGTACCTACTGGCAGGCAACCCAATTGTACAACGATATGAGCCCCTTTAACTATGCCGATAAAATAACAACACCGATCCTGCTGATCCATGGCGAAATGGATGATAATACCGGCACCTACCCGATACAAAGTGAACGGATGTTCAATGCGATCAAAGGAAATGGCGGCCCCGTGAAATATGTAACCCTGCCTTATGAAGCCCACGGCTACCGCGGCAGGGAAAATATTTTGCACATGCTGAATGAACAATTTACCTGGCTGGAGAAATATGTGAAGAATGCGGAGAAGAAGGAAGAGAAGAAAGCGTTTTGAGCCATGGGTCTGCCGGTAAAATTAAATTGCATTTGAAAATTGACGTTGCTGATCAGTAGCATTCTGTGATTCTGAAGATGAATAAATATAAAACCCTGCACCAATGGATGGTACTTCCGATGGTCGTTATGCAAGTGGGTATCTTCAGGGACTATTGGGGAGATTTTTCTGATAACGCATGGTCTGTTCATATACATTATTGGACTGGTACATTTTGGTATAGCTACCTGATCCTTCAACCCTATCTGGCCACTCATGGTCAACTGCCCAAACATAGAACTAACGGTATCATCGGCATGTTCATCGCCGGGGGCGTCTGTTTAACAGCCCTGAGTATGATGAACAGAGACATAGTGTCGGCTCAAAAAGCTTTGGCCACCCCGGAACAATTCGGTCCCTTTCAACCCTGGTTCTTCTTTGGAGTGGCTGCTGTAGAAATTGTTATGATGATAGCCTTTGGATATGCGGTAATAAAAAGTATCATTCACAGAAAAGAATTGGAAAATCATGCATGGTGGTTGATATCAACGGTATTTATTATTATGATGCCAGCCCTTGGCCGTGGAATAGGAAATGTATATAATGATATTCATATTAAAGAATGGCCAAACATAAATATTATGCTTCCGCTTTACCTAACCCAGGTACTGATCATAGGCATGTTACTATTTGGAGCATTGAAATACGGTAAACTCAAACATCCGGCTACCTATCTCGCCCTGGGCGTTAACCTTTTTATCTTCTTATTAGAACCTATCGGAAAATCAGAAACCATTCAACTTTTCCTGAAATCAATGATCAAAGGATAATCTATATTGAAAAGGTGATCACACTGAATTGATTACTCTATCGTAAACATCAATTGTGTAACTCCGCTATCACATTAGTGGCTCACTTCTTCCGACAAATTAAGATTTTTAAACTGCTCTCTGCAAAGCCAAATTCTATCCCCGGGACCAACTGTCACTGGAACTTTTATCTTGGTTTCCCGGTATTTCCCTGTCATGGAAAAAAGTTATTTTGCAATCCTAACTACTTTCCTAATATGAAACAACAACTGACCCCGGAACAAATTCAATCCTACCAAAACAATGGATTCATTGTTATAGAGGATTTCCTTTCGCCGGAAGAGCTGGAACACTTGCGCCAGGCAGTCACTGCGGCCGTAAAGGAAAGGGCCGGGATAAAGATACCCGGTAAAGACATCAGGATCGGGCAAGATGATGGCATCAACGAAGATGCAGATTACTTTGGAAAAGTATTTGACCAATTACTGAATCTCTGGCAAACCAACGAACAGGTTAAGGACCTGATGATCGATCAGCGCATCGGCAGGATGACGGCGCAATTAGCTGCTGTGGACGGGATCAGGATCTGGCATGACCAGGCTTTGATCAAACGTCCCTGGGCCAATCCCACGGCCTGGCACCTCGATACTCCCTTCTGGTCTTTCTCCGACCGCAACGCAATCTCGATATGGGTTGCCCTTGATGATGCTACGCTGGAAAATGGTTGTTTGTATTTTTTACCCGGCTCCCACAAACTAACCAGCTTTGATAAAATAACGATTGGCAGAAATATGGATGGCATTTTTGAAATCTATCCGCAGTTAAAAAGCACGACGTCGGTGGCAGCGCCGATGAAAGCAGGCAGTTGTTCCTTTCATAACGGCCTTACCATCCACGGCGCCAATGCCAATATGACGAATGGATTCCGCCGGGCGATGACCTGCGCTTATATGCCGGAAGGAAATACATTCAATGGGGAACCGAATATCTTACCTGATGCTTATTTAAAAACATTAAAGATTGGTGATCCGTTGAATAATGATGAGCAAAATCCACTTATATATCACGTCTCATCTAAGGTCAATGCGTAGTTTTTGCCATAAATTTCACTAGTTGTACAAATAAATTCGTGTGTATTCGTGTAATTCGTGGCCACCCTTCCTTGCCAATAAACAATCGCTGATGAAAATAAAATTCTTTTGTCCCCGCTGGGGTTTTGAGAATATTCCATGGAAGAAATTTTTGGCGGATGTCAAAGGCGCCGGCTATGCAGGTATCGAATGGTTTCCTTATGCCAGGAAAGAAGATTATCAAAAAGTATTGGATCTTTTGCAAGAGCAACAATTAGCATTCTGTATCGTCATGGCAGTAGAACATGATGACAACTTTAAAAATTATTTATCTGCATTCAAAGATCAGCTACTGGGTCTTTGTGCCATCCGGAGTGGTGACTATGGCCCTTTGCACATAACTGCGCATACTGGAAGAGAGTATTTTACCAATCATCAAATTGAGGAATGCCTTGCCTGTTGTGATGAGGTAAGCAAACAAACTCAGGTTCCCATTTACCAGGAAACACATCGCAACAAATGGGCCTATGCTGCCCATGCGGTACGCCCTTTCCTGGAAAAATATCCGGGTCTTTTACTGACGCTTGATGTTTCCCATTGGTTTTGTGTTTCGGAAAGTTATTTGCACGATCAGCAGGCAACAGTTGAAATAGCCATCCAGCATACACGCCATATTCATGCCCGGGTTGGTCATACGCAGGGCCCCCAGGTATATGAACCGGCCGCCCCCGAATATGCGGAGGCTTTAGCAGAACACCTTAAGATCTGGGACAGGTGGATCGAAATAAGAAAAAAACAAGGTGCAACGAATTGCACGATCACGCCTGAATTTGGGCCCCCACCTTATATGGTTTTTGCTAACCGCAAAGGAACGCCGGAGGATGAACAATGGAGAGTGAATAAATGGATGAAGAGTCTTTTGGAAAAACGGTATTGTTAACCACGAATGAACACGAATTGACACGAAAAATCAGAAAGGAAGTCAGATAATATAGATTAAACAGTTTTTCACCTTTTTTTTGGTGAGGTCACAGAAGAACACTTTGATATAGATAGGCTTTTAAAATCATTAAGAAAATATCTGTGTTAATCCGTGAAATCTGTGGCAAAAAAAAATTACTGTAGTAAAAACAAAATAAACCAGGTTGAAGAGAAGAACTTTTATCGCGCAGGGATCTATCTTAACAACAGGTTTCCACTTCAGGAAACTATTGACTTCTGTTGATAACACAGCGCCGGAAAATTCGCTGTATTCCATTTTTAAAAACCCGGATACCATTTACCATCCATTTGTCCGCTGGTGGTGGAATGGAGATAAAGTAGAAAAAGATGAACTGGCAAGAGAACTCCGGTTATTGAAAGCAGCAGGTATCGGCGGCGTAGAAATTAACCCCGTTAAATTTCCAGCCAGGACAGATGACCTGGGTAAACCTTCTGTTCCCTGGTTAAGTGCCGAATGGATCGAAATGCTGCAATTTGCTTTTGCAGAAGCTAAGTCACTTGGCTTGACCTGCGATTTAATAGTTGGATCGGGATGGCCCTTTGGTGCTGAGTGGCTCGAGGGAGAAGAACGTTCGCAGGTAGTAGTAGTAGGAACAAAAAAATTAGCGGGACCATTGGATTATGAAGTATCCTTGACTGATCTGTTCAAAGAAGCTGACCCGGCAATCAGTTCTCCATTTCCGGGGCGAATAATGGAAATGATGTCTGTTAAATTAGTCCCCTCAATTCTAAACAAGTTAGAAGATATTAAAGATCTCTCAGGCCAGGTACCCAATGGAACTATAAAATGCAATATCCCCGCAGGAAAATATGTATTGTATGCTACCGTAAAGATCCATGGCTTCATGCAGGTGATACAGGGAGCGCCGGGTGCAACAGGCCCTGTACTCAATCATTATAATGAAGCGGCTGTGAAAAAATACCTGGCCAGGATGAGCAATAACATACAGGAAAAGGCCGGACCGTTGTCATCGCGTATCCGTTCACTTTTCTCCGACAGCCTGGAATTGGAAGGCGCCAACTGGTGTGCGGATATGCCAACTGAATTTCAAAAAAGAAGAGGATATGACCTGGTACCTTTTTTACCATTCGTGTTATACAAGATAGCCGGTATGGGCAATACCTGGAATTATGATCATGGCGCTGAACAGGGCCCGGGTTTTAAAGAAATGATCCAACGGATCAGGTATGATTTTGAACTAACCAAAGCGGAGCTCATCAAGGAAAGATTCGTTGCCATTTTTATCAAATGGTGCAAGGAAAACAACGTGCAATCACGGATGCAGGCATATGGAAGGGGATATTTTCCATTGGAAGGCAGCTTTGATGCCGATATACCCGAATGCGAAACCTGGCTCAGGGCAGGTTTAGGAAATGAAATGAGTGAAACAGACTACCGGATTGGAAGAGCCTATACCATGATCAACAAATACGTTTCATCCGCGGCGCATTTAAAAGGGAAAAAACTTATCAGTTGCGAAGAACTGACGAATATTCATACTGTCTTTAATGAAACGCTGGAACTGATGAAAGTTGCCGGCGATCAAAGTATTATCTCCGGCACCACGCATCCCATCTTTCATGGCTTTAATTATTCGCCGCCGGATACTCTCTTTCCGGGCTGGGTGATCTATGGAACATTTATTAATGAAAGGAATCCCTGGTGGCCTTATTTCAAATATTTTACCCAATACAAGGCAAGATTATCAGCCCTGCTCCAACAGGCAACCCTGTATGCAGATATTGCCATTTTACCAGCAGTCGCTGACACATGGAGCATCTACGGTGCACAGAATGAACCCTTCCCTGCTGTGATGCATCCTGAATGGCAGAGCCTGTTATGGGAAGCCATGCACCAGAACGGTAACGGATGTGATTACATATCTGAAAATGTGATCCAGGGTTCGATTATTAAAGAAAGTTATTTACTCTATGGCCAGCGGAGATACCACACAATATTTCTGACACAAGTGGAAAGTATGGAACCACTTACCGCCAGGAAATTATTTGATTTTGTTGAATCCGGGGGATCGATCTTTTTCATTGAAGCCTATCCTCGCAGGGCCTGTGGCTGGAAGGATCACGAACAAAGAGACCAGGAACTGCAGGAATGGGTAATGAAAATGAAAAATTATCCTGAACGCTGTATCTTTTTGAATAAACCAATAAAAGATTTTACGGGTTGGTACAAAACCATACAAAGAAAATATAAGATACCTTATTATGTAAGTATGGACCCCCCTAACCCCTTTATCTCTCAGGTAAGATATCAGGCAAATGATACAGAAATGATCCTGCTCACGAATTCAAACATGAATGAATCGTATGAAATAACTGTTTCTCCATTTCCGGGCATTGCTTTCGGAAGGGAAGCGTGGATATGGGATGCAGAGAGCGGTGAACGGTATAAACTACCAAATACTCCTTTTATCACACTTGATATGGGACCGGCTGACCTGAAATTGCTTGTTTTTGACAAAGAAGATAAAGGAATGGCATATAAGCCTGTTAATAGCGAAACTAAAGATGCCAAAGCGTTAACCGGACCCTGGTCATTAACAGGACAACATATAGATGGCACCATTATAAAAAAAGAAATGGACAGTTTGCAGGATCTGAAAGAAACAAACGAATGGGCGAATTTTTGCGGCAGCATTATTTACCGCACTAACTTAGTGGTGACTGATAAAACCAAAACGGGATGGCTGAACTTAGGAAAAGCATATGGTGTTTCAGAATTATGGGTTAACGGAAAAAATGCAGGGACCAAATGGTATGGAAGACGCATCTATCCAATCGGTGAATTGATAAGGAAAGGAAATAACAGGATTGAAGTTAAAATAATAACCACCCTGGGTAACTATTTAAAAAGCCTGAAAGATAACCAGGTTGCCCAGTATTGGACCAATGAAGGAAGAACGATTCAGCCGCTTCAGTCCATGGGCTTAATAGGACCGGTTACTATATATTGAAAAAGATTCACGCAACGCTTTTCAAATTCAACAAACTTTATCGTTGCGGTTTTGCGAAGTTGCGTGATAAAAAAATAAAAGAAGTTATGTTTCTTACTTCAAAAAAATACCTGGTTACCTTAGTTATTTGTTTTCATTTCCTACAAAGTTCAGCAAAGGATTATCCCGCTTCCTTATTTGGTATTTATTCAGACGGGGTGACGTTAAATACAAGATCCATCCAGTTTGCTATTGATTACATTCACCAGCAGGGAGGCGGAAGGCTGGTGTTTGATGTGGGAAGGTTTCTCACCGGATCCATTCATCTTAAATCAAATGTTACCCTGCACTTGCTTGAAGGGGCAGTATTGTTAGGTGTTCTCAATCCATTGGATTATGACAGGAATGGATTTACAGCGCTGATCCTTTGCCAGGATCAACAGAATATTGGTATAACAGGAAAGGGGGTTGTTGATGGACAGGGCCGACAGCTGGCAAGGAATGTTGCGGCCCTGGTTCATAAAGGCCTTATCAAAGATGCTTTCCGGAATGACCGGCCCGAAGCAGAGATCAGGGCAATGCTGCTCTATTTCCGTTCCTGCTCTACTATTATGATCCGGGGAGTGACGATGCGGAATGCGGCTTCATGGGTGCAGACCTATGACCAGTGTATAAATCTGAGCATTGATAGTATTACAGTCGACAGCCGGGCTTTCTGGAATAATGATGGTATTGACATCGTGGATTGCGACAGTGTTGCTGTCACCAATTCTTATATTGATTCAGACGATGATGGGGTATGCCTGAAGTCACATGACCCGAATTCTGTTTGTCAAAATATACTCGTCAGGAATTGCACCATTCGTTCCAGTGCCAATGGTATTAAATTTGGAACGGCATCCCTCGGCGGTTTCCGCAATATCCGGCTAATAAATAATAAAGTATTTGATACGTATCGTTCGGCCGTTGCACTGGAGGCAGTAGATGGCGGATTTCTTGAAAATGTGGAAGTGGACAGCCTGCAGGTGTTGAATACGGGTCATGTAATTTTTCTGCGATTAGGTGAACGTGCCAGCGGGAAAAAAGGAAGATTGGAAAATATCAGGATAAAAAATGTTTCGGCAGAGATTGCAGCAACAAAACCCGATGCGGGCTATGAATACGAAGGTCCCATTGAAGATATGCCGAGAAATATTTCACCGGCGGTGATCATTACCGGATTACCGGGAGCTATGATCACAAATGTTTCATTTGATAATATCGAACTCAAACACCCGGGAGGCGGCAATCCTATGTTTGCAAAGATTTCCTTAGATTACCTGGACAGTGTTCCCGAAAAACCAGCGGCGTACCCGGATTTTTCCATGTTCCGGGAACTTCCTGCCTGGGGAATCTATATTCGCCACGCAAAAGATATTCAATTCGATAAGCTTACTTTATTATGCGGGCAAAAAGATTACCGTACCGCGTTCGTACTCGATGATGTGCACCATTCACAATTTATGTCGATGGATATAAAAGAACCTGGAAATAAAAAACCGTTTTACCAGTATCATTGCAGTGAAATTATTTTGAAATAGTGTTATTGATATCAGCAGGAGCAGTAGGTGATTTGAGACATGATTGTGGGAAAATAGAATATTGGATGATAGACAGGTTGTATTTACGCTACTCATTTGCAGTATCGATTTTTTATTACATAGCTAAAATTGAAGGAACTGTAAGAATTGTTTAGTTTTTTAAGTAGCTTATTATAGCTCAACTAAATGCAATAGCTGACAATGTTAAATAAACCACCATGAAAATTAAAAGTTCTACTTCAAGAAACTTAAGTGAAGTTGGTCTTCTTGTAACAGATCAAATAACAGCCATGCTTGCTTATTGGGATACCCATCTTATATGCAGGTTTGCTAATAATGCTTACATACAATGGTTTGGCAAATCAAAAGAAGAAATGATTGATAAAATACACATCAGTGAATTGCTAGGCCCTTTATACGAAAAAAACCTACCTTATATTCAAGCTGCTCTTTTAGGGAAAAAACAGTTGTTCGAAAGAGATATACCTATTCCTGGTGGAGAAGGAGTGAAACATTCTCTTGCTACTTACATTCCTGATTTCCAAGACTTAGAAGTCATTGGCTTTTTTGTTCATGTTGCTGACGTAACATATATAAAAAACCTGGAAAAAGAAATATTGAATGTTAAAAGAGAATTGTTGAGAAACACAATTCTAACAAAAGAAAAAGAAAGAAAATATGTTGTAGATATACTAAGGGAGAGTATCAACCAAAGCCTCGTTGCCTGTAGATTGATGATTCAAAGAATTAAAAAGGACGACTTTGATTCAATCAATGAAATCAACTTGTACATTGGCCAGGTTGTAAATGAAATAAATGCAATGTGTGAAGAGCTTACACCCACAGAAATTGAAACATTTGGAATTATACCGGCGATAGAAATTACTTTGGAAAAGTATTGCACCTCTTCCTCGAAAAAATTTATTTTAAAATGTGAAGGCAAAAGTCTTGAGGATATCAATATAAACGACAAGGTTGCTATTTTTAGAATCGTACAAGCTTTCGTAATGTTCACTGTGATCTCTAAAAAGTGTAAAAGAGTTCAAATTCTTTTAAATTATAACCCTCCGAAACTACACATTCAACTAATTTCAAGCAATGGCACTCTACTCAATTTGGAATCAAAACAATACAGAACTATTTTGTCAAGAGTTGAATACTTTGCGGGACAAATAACTCAAACTAAAATCAATAAGGAGAATTCGATTGATATTAAATTCTTAATTCCAAATGCATAACATTGAAATCTGTAAATAAATACATCGCCAGGTAATATGGGGCTTTCTGTCATGCTGGCTGATGAATATATCCTCATCTGTTTGCATCTATCATCTGCGGTTCGGGCAAAACGAATGAATTTCAGCAAAAGAATTTAACTTCGGCTTCGGTAATTCTATTGGGCTTCTGGCCGGGCTGAGTAACACAGAGTATCAGCACAGCGGAGAGTTCTGGACGTCTTCCATAAGTTTATAGACAACTTACATACCCAATGTTACAGAATAGCATTAATTTCAATTGATGAAAAAACCATTCTTCTTTTTCATTTTAAGTCTGCTGATTGACCAACTGATTTCTGCGCAATCACCGGAAATTCCTACAATCAGAAAATACGGCCAAAAAAATGCCGGCAATATTATCAACGAGTTTGTAGAATTTCTTTCTCTTCCAAATGTTGCCGCAGACACCGCCGGCCAACAAAAGAATGCAGCTTTCATTATGGCGATGATGAACAAGCGGGGTATTCAAAAAGTACAGCTTTTAAATGCTTCAACCCCGGGCGCTCCTCCCGCGGTGTATGGCGAAGTAATGGTGCCCGGCGCAAAGCAAACCCTTATCTTTTATGCCCACTATGATGGGCAGCCTGTTAATCCGGCCCAGTGGGCGAAAGGACTCGATCCGTTTCAGCCAAAACTGTTTTCAAATCCCATAGATAAAGGGGGTACCCATATTCCTTTTCCTGCAGATGGCAGTTACAATAGCGAATGGAGAATATATGCCCGCGGTGCTTCTGATGATAAGGGAGGTGTCGTTGCCATTTTGAATGCTTATGATGCAATCAAAAAAAACGGGTTGACTCCCGCATTCAATCTTAAATTTTTCTTCGAAGGGGAAGAAGAAGCGGGTTCCATACACCTTAACGAGATACTGGAAAATCATCGCGCCCTTCTTCAGTCTGACCTGTGGATCATTTGCGATGGGCCAGTGCATCAATCAGGGAAAAAACAGGTCGTATTTGGTGTTCGGGGCGATGCACATCTTGATCTTACCGTGTATGCTTCAAAGCGGCCATTACATAGCGGGCATTACGGCAACTGGGCACCAAATCCTGCGATGATGCTGGTAAAACTGTTAGCCTCCATGAAAGACGAAACAGGAAGAGTGACTGTTAAAGGCTTTTATGATGATGTGACTCCATTGACACCTTCTGAGCAAAAAGCTTTAAATGAAGTTCCTTCGGTGGATGAACAAATGAAGAACGAACTGGGAATCGCTGCCATTGAAATGCCGGGACTAAGCTTAAGTGAAGCGATCAATAGGCCTTCGTTAAACATCAATGGTATACAAAGCGGCAATGTGGGTAAACTGGCTTCCAACCAGATACCTACTTATGCTACCGCCGTGCTGGACCTCCGGCTGGTAATGGGTAATGACTGGAGGCGGCAGCAGCAAAAAGTAATTGACCATATAAAAGCACAGGGTTATTTTGTTACCGATCATGAACCTACCGATGAAGAAAGAAAGAGCTACGCAAAGATCATAAAAGTGATTCCCAAAGATGATGGCTATAATGCACAACGTACCTCCATGGATCTGCCGATCATTCAAAAAGTCATTGCAGCACTGAAAAGTACTTCCGCCAGCCAACTTGTTTTGCAGCCAACCCTGGGTGGCAGCCTGCCATTGTTTTTATTTGAAAAACACCTGGGGGCCAAAACAGTCACCGTTCCAATCGCCAATCATGACAACAACCAGCACGCAGAAAATGAAAATATCCGGATCGGTAATTTGTTTGATGGAATAGAATCTATGACTTCGCTGATGATGATCAAATAATCGCCGTCTATTTGAACACAACTATTGGGCTTTTAAGCAAAACAGGAACGAATTCCCGCGGACCAGCGCCAGCTTAAACCATTGCGTCCTTATTGTATTTAGTTCTGTAATCCAATGGAGACATTCCGGTGATTTTCCTGAATACTTCACGAAAAGCTTTCACATCCGAATAGCCGACTTCATACATGACTTCATGAATGGTTTTGCGACTGGTCTCAAATGCTTTTTTTGCCGATTCAATTTTTACTCTTTGGGCATATTCGACAGGTGTATTACCCGTTGCTTTGATAAACCTCCTGTCGAAGTTCCGTCTGCCTACAGCAAACATCGAAGACAGATCTTCAACAGATAATTTCTCATCCACTTTGCTTTCAATATAAGCCTGTGCCTGTTGAACCATCTCATCCCCATGCAATTTCTGACCTTTAAATATGGTAAATGCTGACTGGCTTTGCCTGTCCATTTCAATCTGGAAGACTTTGGAACAAAATATGGCCGTTTGCCTGTCATAGTATTTCTCTACCAGGTAGATCACCAGGTTCAGGAAAGAATAAGCACCCCCATTGGTATAAATTCCATTTTCATCAGTGATCAGTTTATCAGTTTGCAAATTAACTTGGGGAAACATCGCCCTGAAACTATCTGCCACAGCCCAATGAGTAGAGCAGGTCTTGCCATCCAGCAAACCGGATGAGGCAAGCAGGAAGGCACCGGTGCATATACTGGCTATTTCGGCACCCAGCTTATATTGTTTCTCTATCCAGTCAATCAACAATTTGTTTTCCTTCACCGTCTTTTGATAATTATAATTCAAGGAGGGAATAATGATGAGATCAGTTTTGCTGATGGCGGTAATATGGCAGTGAGGCTTCACCGCAAACAAGCCATCATAGAATTCCACTTTTTTTGAGATACCTGCCAGTTCAATTTTAAGCATTGCTCTCTTCCTGTTCCGGTCGCTGCCGGAGTTCTTCCAATAGTCATTGGCTCTTGTGAATATTTTATAGGTACCCACGATACTGCTCAGGTTGTTCTGCCCCTCAGGCACTAATATGGTCAGGTGTTTCATCTGTATTTATTATTCTACAAAGATAAAAACATAGCCTGTCCAAATCACCCCGCCACAAAGTCCATTTTACACCCCGGCTGATCAAGTTATAGACAATAGCTTTGTGCAGTACTGCGTGTATCTCGTCTGCTGAAGCTTCCACTGAGCAGGGCGGGCGGGCAGCAAATAAGATAATAATCAATAAAAAATAAAATCATGCAAAATAAAAACTTCACCACCAGTTTCCTGGTAGATCAATCCCCGGAAGAAGTATTCAGCGCCGTCAACGATCCCCGTAGCTGGTGGTCTGAAGAAATTGAAGGCAATACAGACAAACTCAATGCTGAGTTTAACTACCATTACAAAGATGTACATACCTGTAAAATGAAAATAACAGAACTCATTCCGGGAAAAAAGGTTGTTTGGCTTGTTCTCGACAACCATTTTAATTTTACGAAAGACGAGCACGAATGGATGGGTAATCAGATCATATTTGATCTGACGGAAAAAGACAATAAAACAAAACTTCAGTTCACACAATTGGGGCTGGTCCCCGAATATGAATGTTATGAAATTTGCCAAAATGCATGGAGCAACTATATAAACAATAGTTTGCGCAGTCTCATCACCACGGGAAAAGGACAGCCAAATCCCAAAGAAGGCGGCTTTAATGAACAACTACTTCAACAACACCAAAAACATTAAACATGAAAGAACCGGATTTTCATACATGTATCTGGGTCGATGCCCCGGCACAGGAAGCCTTCAACTGCATTAACAGCGTTACCAAATGGTGGACGGAAAACCTGGAAGGCAGTTCACAAAAACCAGGGGATGAATTCACCGTTCGTTTTGGCGATGTTCATTATTCCCGGCAAAAATTAGTTGAGGTGGTTCCCGGCAAAAAGGTGGTGTGGCTGGTTACCGACAGCAAACTTAATTTTCTTAAGAACAAACAGGAATGGACTAACACCAGGATTTGTTTTGAAATCCTGAACGCCGGCAACAAAACCCAGGTCCATTTTACACATATGGGCTTAACTCCCGGGATTGAATGTTTTAATGCCTGTTCAAATGCATGGAGCGAATATATACAGGGAAGCCTGTTGAAGTTAATCAACACAGGTAAGGGACAACCAGGCAGAAAAGAAAAGAACATAAGCATTAACTAAATCCATAAAGGAAAAACCAGACTTCATGACAACAACCAAAACAACATTGACAACCCGCGAAGTTGCAGCACGATTTAACGAACTTGCCCGGCAGGAACTATGGTTTGAGATCCAGGACGAGCTTTTTGCCGATCATGTAAGGAGCATTGACCCGCCGGGTTCCCCTTATTTTGGATATGCTGAAGGCAAAGCTGCTGTTCGCAAAAAAGGCGTCGAGTGGGTTAAGAAAATTGAAGCAGCCCATGAAAGACATACAACTCCACCCATTATAGCAGGGAATCATTTTGCAGTAGGACGGGTCGTTGATATCACGGTGAAAGGTTTCGGAAGAATTAAAATCGATGAGATAATGCTTTATGAAGTGAAAGACGGCCAGATCGTACTCGAGCAATTCTTATATTAAGCGTTCTGACGAACCTTGCTCCACCACGCTGTTCAAGAAATATTTTCCCGCCGGATATCACTGCTGTTTATTGCACGGAATGAACAAATAACGGGTAGCCCGGACAAGTAAATCTCATCAAAAGCTTTTATCTTCATTACGATAAACACGGGGGTCAATTAGTTAGTCGAAAACCCGGCTGACTATGAATATTAATTCTTATAAAATGAAAAAACTTGTTTTCATTCCGCTTCTGTTCCTGGTTCTTGTATCCTGCACCGGGGGTAATAAAAAGAAAATTAAAGAAGAACAAAAATCAACGACTGGTCCGGGTAGCCAAACCGACCTGGCCAAACAGCATCTTAAGGACAAAGTAAAATCAATCAGTGAGAGTATATATGCTGTCGTGGAAGGCTCTGATAAATCCGGTGACTCCGTTTCCATGGACCAGGGGCTGTTAAAAAAGGCGAAAAAAAAGATTATAGTATCACGACTATTATTAATCAAATAGAAAAAATAATTGAAATCGATATTTACAACATAAACGGAAGCCCGGATAAAAAACAATTCCGGAAATATGATGACAAAGGACACCTGGTTGAAATAACTGAAAACTATGCGGACGGAACCTTTTCTAATAAACTCACTTACAAATATGATGCAGGTGGAAACCGGTCAGAGGAAGATCAGTATTTTGAAGGAGATTCACTTTACAGAAAGGAAATTTACGCCTGGGATGACCGGGGGAATATGGTTGAAAAAAAAGCAACATTTGCAAATGGCGACTTTAATGAAAAATATACCTATAAATATAACGACGACGGAAAGATAATTGAAGATGTACTGTTTTACGGCACTGACGGAAGCCTTAGCACCAAATATGTCTATAGCTATGACGATAAAGGAAATATCAGTGAAAGGAATGAGTATGGCTTAAACGACAGCCTTGACGGGAGGACCACCTATATTTATGATGACCGGGGAAATGAAATAGAAGTAAATGCCTATGATGCGGATGGAAGCCTGAAACGCAGGTACACGTACACTTACGATGAAAAAAATAATGAAACGGAAAGGAATGAATATGGGGCTGACGGCGCAATCACTTTTACAGGTCGTTTGAAATATGAGTATGACAAAAACATGAACTGGATAAAAAGGACTGAGTACCAGAATAACAAACCTGTCTCCATCACGGAAAGAATGATTAAATATTTTTAACCCAAAATAAATATCCCGTTCAGCTAAGGCAGAACGGGATCATTGATCAAAATAGCTAAACAATTTATTTTACCCCGGCAAAGTGGAAGGGCGAGGGCATGATATCGAAGTCATTGCTTTCGATCATCTCGATATTCATTTGAAAGGCCTCATCCGTTTTTATCACTACTCTTTCTTTGGTAATTTTCTTAAAGCCCGCTTTCTCAAAAATAAATTTATAGGTGCCTGGCTTCAGCTCATCAAAAGCAAAAACACCTCCCTCGTCAGTCACCACTACTTTTTCTTTCTTTGAGATGAGGTAAGCAGTAACACTTACATCTTTTATAGGTTTTTTACTTTCTGAATGGATCACGGTGCCATTCAATTCATCTTTTTTGCCATCTCCCGGGCCTCCGCCATTGGCTTTAGCAACGACAAATCCCAAAAGGCAAACTGAGAGCATGAGAATCTTCGATTTCATTTTACTTAGTTTGAGTTGGTTTTTTAATAACCATTCGGCACTTTTCATTTATGGTGGCGACAAATAAAATTAGAACTTTTTTACCGGATTGGACAAAGCTTCTTTATACTCATTCCAGACTTTTTCTACGATCTCCCCGGCCGGTAAAATACGATCCAACAATGCGCTGACCTGCCCTATCTCCAACTCCCCCTCCTCCATATTGCCTTCAAACATTCCTTTTTTAGCCCGTGCCCTTCCCAGTAAGGCATGTAATTCTTCCACGGTTGCGCCTTTTAATTCCGCTTCCTGAACCTGCCGGAAAAATTCGTTTTTCAGCAGCCGGACCGGTGTCAGTTGTTTCATCGTAAGCATGGTATCCCCTTCCTGTGAATGAACAACCCTGTTCTTAAAATTAAGATGGGAAGAAGCTTCTTCACTTGCTACAAAACGGCTGCCCATCTGCACACCCTCTGCCCCCAAAACCATCGCTGCCAGCATCTGTCTCCCCGTAGCAATTCCCCCGGCTGCGATAACAGGGATCTTAACTGCATTGGCCACCATGGGGATCAGCACCATGGTAGTAGTTTCTTCCCTGCCGTTGTGCCCGCCGGCTTCAAACCCCTCGGCTACCACCGCGTCACACTCTACTCCCTCTGCTTTACGGGCAAACTTGCTACTGCTTACTACATGTACAACCGTAATGCCCTTTTCTTTTAAAACAGCAGTCCAGGTTTTGGGGTTACCGGAAGACGTGAAAACGATCTTCACCCCTTCTTCAATAATAATCTGGATATGCTTGTCAATATCAGGATACAGTAAGGGTACATTCACAGCAAAAGGACGGATCGTGGCAGACTTACACTTTTGGATATGTTCTTTTAAGACATCGGGATACATCGATCCGCTGCCTATTATACCCAAACCCCCGGAATTACTGACAGCACTTGCCAGCCTCCAGCCACTGGCCCAAATCATTCCCGCCTGGATAATGGGGTAATCAATTCCGAACAATGCAGTAATACGATTCTTAAATGGAGTCATTAACCGGAGACTTAGAGGCAGTAAAGATAATAGAAGAAGATACAAGGCACAAGACATAAGGTACCAGCTGTGTTTACCTAAAAATTCTACTTCCCTTTAAAATTACGTGTAGTGTCTGGTGCCTTGCGCCCAATAATGTTATCCCAAATTAATGCTGGTATTATCCCCGATATTCAGCGAACGGGTTTCACCATGAAGGTCTGAATCGCTGCCGATGATGGAATCATCCAGTACAATATCAAATAGCAGGGAGAAAGAGCCGATGATGGAATTCTTGACAATGGAATAGTCAACGGTTGTGTTTTCACCGATGGCAACATTTGGCCCGATGATCGAATTCTTAATGGTGGAACCTGCTCCTATGCTTACCGGGTGAATAATAACTGTATTTTCAAACAGGTGTTCATTTTCAATTTTAGGCCCGAATTTTTTCAATAACAGTGCATTTGATTCCAGCATGGTTTCTTTTCTTCCGCAATCAAACCAGTTCTCCACTTTAAAAGACTGGAACCTCGCACCTTTTTCAATCATACAATCCAGGGCATCGGTAAGGCTGTATTCACCATGACTCCGCAAACCCTGCCGGATATTTTCTTCCAGGCATTGAAACATCTGTTCCGTTTCCTTGATCTTATAAATTCCCACCAGCGCCATATTGCTTTTCGGAATATGAGGCTTCTCCACCACGTGCCTGATAAACCCGTCTTCCCCGATCTCGGCTACGCCAAATTCTCTCGGATCATCCACCTTTCTCACTCCCAGCATTGAATAAGGGCTATTCACCACTTCCTGCACATTGTATTCGCAAATGGTATCCCCAAGCACCACAAACACTTCGTCATTGTTCACAATATTCCGGGTAAGCCGGATAGCATGTCCAACTCCCTGCCTGTCCACCTGGTGAACATAATGGGCAGTCAGGTCAGGATATTTAATTTTTACGTGGTCCTGTATTTTTTCGCCGAGATAACCGATAATGAAGATGAACTCATTGATACCTGCTTCCCGCAACTGGTCAATGATAATGCTTAGTACCGTCTTTCCTGCAAGCGGAATAAGAGCTTTCGGTTGTGTGTAACTATGAGGACGCAGTTTGGTGCCTGCCCCCGCCACGGGTATAATAGCTTTCATTTATGAGCCACAATTATTTGGCCGGAGAACCCTCCGGAGGTAACCTATCAAAAGGCAACGAAAGTAAGACTTTTCACATAAAACAAAATTTTAAACCCCGAAAGCCTTTACGTTGGTTGCTAGCTTACTTTTGCAGCAAACTTGTTCAAATAGTTTTAAAAGTTCGAATTGTACCAGCAGTCTACAGGTTATTTAATCTGGCAAGCAATATTCGAATCCGCAGAACCGACGAACAGGTGAACCATAAACCTTTAAACTTTCCCATGCAAAGAGACACTGCAATTTTTGATCTGATCAACAAAGAACTGGATCGCCAACGCCATGGTATTGAATTAATTGCTTCAGAGAATTTCACCTCCCTGCAGGTGATGCAGGCAATGGGAACCGTACCTACCAATAAATATGCAGAAGGTTATCCCGGCAAACGATATTACGGCGGTTGTGAAGTGGTGGATGAAATAGAAACGCTGGCGATAGAAAGATTGAAAAAGATATTCAATGCAACCTGGGCCAATGTCCAGCCGCATAGTGGCGCACAGGCAAACGGGGCTGTTTTTTTGGCGGCGCTGAAACCGGGTGAAAAATTCCTGGGCCTTGATCTGAGTATGGGAGGGCATCTTACTCATGGCAGCCCGGCTAACTTTAGTGGTAAAACATACCAGGCCTTACACTATGGTGTTACCAAAGAGGGAATCGTAGATTATGACCAGCTTGAGACAAAAGCTAAGGCAGAGAAACCTAAAATGATCATTTGCGGTGCATCAGCCTATAGCCGTGACTGGGACTATAAGCGAATACGTTCAATTGCCGATGAAATTGGAGCAATTGTATTTGCCGACATTGCACATCCCGCCGGGTTAATTGCCACCGGTTTATTGAATGATCCCTTTGATCATTGCCATATTGTTACTTCCACAACGCATAAAACCTTACGCGGGCCGCGGGGTGGTATCATTATGTTGCGGCACGATTTTGAAAATCCCTGGGGAATAAAAGATCCAAAAGGAAACCTGAGAATGATGAGTTCACTATTGGACCTGGCTGTATTCCCGGGTTCACAGGGCGGTCCGCTGGAACATATCATAGCTGCCAAAGCAGTATCTTTTGGCGAAATACTGGATGGTTCATTCAAAGTTTACGGTAAGCAGGTAATTGCCAACGCCCAGGCGATGGCGAAGGCATTTGTATCAAGAGGTTACCAGCTTATCAGTGATGGCACCGACAATCACCTCATGCTGATCGACCTCCGGAATAAAAACCTGACCGGCAAAAAAGCACAGGAAACTTTGGACCAGGCACATATCACGCTCAATAAAAATGCAGTGCCTTTTGATGACAAGTCACCATTTGTTACGTCTGGTATCCGGGTCGGAGTTCCGGCTGTCACTACGAGGGGCATGAAAGAAACACATATGGAAACAGTGGTAGCGATGCTCGACAAAGTGCTGATGAATGCCGATGACGCTGTCGTAATAGCTTCAACAAAGAAAGATGTAAAAGATTTTATGCAGCAGTTCCCGTTATATCCCGAGCTTGCTTAAAAGAAAATCTATTTATATTCGGCATATCAAACCTGATAAATCATGATTCAACGCCAGCAAACTCTTTGGTTGCTTCTCGCCACCATCGCTGCCATTTTAAGCTTCATGTTCCCGTTTGTAACAGGTATAGAATTAGTGGAAAAAACCACGATGCAAAGACCGGCAGAAATAGATGCAGGAAGCAGGTTCCCGATCCTGCTGCTCACCATTGCATCGATCATAATTTCTGTTGTTACCATTTTTCTTTTTAAAAACCGTAAACAACAATTGTGGTTTTGCGCGGGAGGAATGTTAATATCTGCCTTCCTCATTTTTTTATATATCATGCAGGCCGGGAAACTTACCAAACCTGTATTGGCACTTTTTTGCATCCTTCCTTTTATTATACTTGTCAGCTATTTTATGGCTTTCCGTAATATCATGAAAGATGAGAAGCTGGTTAAATCACTGGATAAGCTGAGATAGTTTCAACAGGTTGAAAAAATACAATGGTTACTGAACCACCAATTTGGCAGTAATTGTCTTGCTGTCACCGGATATGTTTACAAAATAAAAGCCCGGGATTACAGCAGCTGGCAAATCAATTACCCTTGATGAGGCCCCTCCATTATGCTGCCAGCTGGTATTGAATACCTCCCGGCCCAGGAGGTTAATAATCTTCACGTCATAATTAGATCTTCCCGGGCCGTTTAACCCGATGGTTAACTGTTTCCCGGCAACAGGATTTGGAAACAGTGTTACGACCAGTTCATTTAATAAGTCCCGGCTAACTTTCACAACAGGGCTGTACGTAATTATTCCTGTTGTTTCAACAGCTTTGACACGGTAAAAGGCAGTCATGCTATTTACACCGGCGTCTGTATCATCGTAATCCGTTTTTGTTCCGCTGTTATTAACCGCGCTTATTGTATTAATCCGGGTAAATGATCTGCCATCCGTTGATTTTTCCAATTCGTATTTTAATACAGCGTCCTCTGTTTCATTAATCCATTCAATCCGGTTATTATCGCCAACCGGATAGGCTTTAACAGCAGAAAATTTTACCGGTAATGGATTGGAGCTAATAACGTTACTTCCAATCGTGAACGGGCTAAAAGCAGAAACCCCATTGAGGGTAATAGTTCCGCTGGATGGATTACCGGTATTACTGCTTACGCCATAACTATTCCAGGTGGTCCCATTAAAATGAGCTATTACCAGTGAGGCCAGGCTATTTACATAAACTGCCGCATTGCAATTACTCAAGCCATTCCATGACAGGGTAACGTTAACAGAAGAAGAACCAGTTGTACGGTCCAGTTGCCAGTATTCGCAATTACTTAAATGATTTAATCCGGAGGCAGAAATTCCACCAAGCCCGGCCGCGCTGCTCCTCATGTATTCGGCAGTAAAGGCATCGGTAATGTTTCCCGGCGCAGATATGCCGCATTGATGATAACCGGCTCCTGTTTTACCCACCGGGAAAGTAAATGCATCGTTTCCGATTTTTCTTACCGGGCCATGCACATAGGAAGGAACCGCTCCGTTATTGGCCCCCGAACTTGTGGCATTATCGTTAAATATTAAAAGATTGGTTGCTGCACTGGTAACTACCCCCGCTGTAAATGTACCGGCACCGCTGATACTGGTTGTTTTGCCGAGGGTGACACTGCCCCCGCTTTTATTAAAAGTCAGGTTATAAAAAGTAGTTGAAACCGATCCGCCTATTTGTTGGGCTGAATTTCCATTGAAGGTCACGGTTCCCGTTCCTTTCGTAAAAGTTCCGTTGTTGGTCCAGTTATGCCCGATCGTTAAATTCACATTATTTGGTGAAACATCCAGGATTCCACCAATGGTCAAATCATTTAAAACGGTTGCGTTCGCGTCTATTTCACAGGTTGGAGTGTTAGTGGTATTAATCAAAAGGTTATAAATTGAAGGTGTGCTTTCCACCAAAAAAACGGCACCTGCTGGCGTAGCAGCGTTTCCTAATTGCAATGTACCGCCTGTAACTGCTGTATTGGTTGAATAATTGACATAATCCGTGTGAGCCGTAGCCGCATTCTGTAAAACTATCGTTCCTCCGCTTACCGAATAAACAGAACCGGTAGCCTCCAGTTCGAATGAACTAAAAGAGGATGAATTACCAATTGAACTCACTGTAATCACTCCATTGCTTTGCGTAAATGTAATTGTCTGCGATGACGAACTCCCGGCAAATGATCCTGCAATATTTAAGACCCCTCCTTCTACAGTAAGTACCGAGCCTGTATTGTAAGAAAGTTTCTTGTTAGCCGTTGTGCCAATATTATAGGTGCCTGCTGTAATTCTTAATAAACCTGATAACACGGTATTCCCATTCTGCCCCGTTACAGTCACATTTGGATTATTCAGCCAGATTCCCTCATCAGCATTAATAGTCGGAGAAGCGCTATTAAAAAAAGTATTGGTAAACGTATAACTGCCTGACATTTTCAGTATTCCTTTTGTCAGCCGGAGAAAATCTGTTACAGCCGAAAAATTAGAGGATAAAATTTCAACGATGTTGTTGTTTGCGGCGCCGGTATTATTAATGGTAATGATATTAAAGTCAGTGGTGGCCCCGGTGCCACTTACTGCCTGGTTTCCGCTGCCACCGAAAGTAACATCGGCGTCAGCACTACCGATGATCATGTCAAATGTTCCGTTATTTGTCAGGTTACCGTCAAGGTTAACATTATTACCTCCATTACCGGCCGTATTGAAAACACCTGAATTTGTAATGGTGACATTACCGGCTACTGTGACCGTCCTGTTCGTATTATTATTTCCAATTGTTAACGTACCGGAAATAGTGAGACTGGCGAGGTTGTTCGTGTTTGCATCTATGGTAATTATATGCCCGGCTGCGATGATCACATCATCGCCGTTTGCCGGCACACCGCTGGGGTTCCATGTACCGGCGGTATTCCAGCTACCAGTTCCTGCAGAAGTTTTGGTTACCGCTTTTGCAGTTATGATACTTAGAAGAAACAACAACAAAAATGAAATTCTTTTTGAGTGATTGGCAAAACAATAAATAAAAGGAGAGATTTTATAAATACCAGCGGGCAGGCGCTTGCTTAATGTGGCAGGGATGCCACCCCTCACGACGGGATAAACAAGTATTTTCATTACAATAGGGCCGATGGTTTTTCAGCAATAGGAATATTCGACCCTTAAAAATAAGTAAGGGAAAACACCTAAAAATATATTTTGCGATTAAATCCTGAATTAATATCCTTTTTTTGCTCATTTACTAAGATTTCATGTATTGGTGATCGTAAGTTTCCGATCGGCTTTATATGGATAATACAATGATTTTTAAACCGGAGCCTAAATAATTTTAGTGAGAGGCTTTATGCAAGTAGTAAAAAAACCTTTCCGGGATAGAAAAAATACGAAGAGGTGGTAATTTTTATGGCAATTATAAATATTGGGCGGTATAGCTTGCTTTGGATTTTTTTAAATCAGCCGGCTTACCGGCAAACACCAGGTCTCCCCCGCCTGCTCCCGCCTCAGGCCCAAGGTCGATCACCCAATCAGCGCTTTTAATAACATCGGTATTGTGTTCAATAACCAATATGGAATGTCCCTGTTCGATCAGGGCATTAAAAGAAGCAAGCAACTTTTTTATATCATGAAAATGAAGACCGGTTGTCGGCTCATCAAAAATGAAAAGTATCTTATTGTTAGCTTTTCCTCTACCGAGGAATGAAGCCAGTTTTACACGCTGGGCTTCACCACCGGAAAGCGTACCGGAAGACTGGCCCAGCTTGATGTATCCCAGTCCTACATCGCTTAACGGCTGAATAGCCTTCGACAGGTTTTTCTCGTCATGGAAAAAATTGATGGCTTCATCGACACTCATCTCCAGCACATCGTAGATGTTTTTATCATTGTATTTTACATCAAGCACTTCTTCCTTAAATTTTTTCCCGTTACAAGATTCGCAGACCAGATGGACGTCCGCGAGGAACTGCATTTCTACCACCTGCTCCCCCTCTCCCTTACAGGTATCACACCGGCCTCCGTCAACATTAAAAGAAAAATGTTTAGGTTGAAATCCCCGCATTTTACTTAAGGGCTGTCTCGCATACAGGTCCCTGATCTCATCATACGCCTTAATGTAAGTGACCGGGTTGCTCCTGGATGATTTGCCGATTGGGTTCTGGTCTATCATTTCTATTTGACCGATTCCCGCTATATCACCGGTGATCTGTTTATGAAAACCAATCTTATCACCAAATTCTCCTTTCAATTTTCGAAGGGCGGGGTAAAGGATTTGTCGCACGAGAGTTGTTTTACCGCTTCCGCTCACACCGCTGACTACACATAACACATTTAAAGGGAATTCAACAGTGATGTTTTTCAGGTTATGCTGTCTTGCTCCTTCGACCGTTATCGACCGGTTCCATTTACGAATTTGTTTCGGTGGATCGATCACCAGGTCGTGATTCAGGTATTTACCGGTCAGGCTCATCGCATTGGAAATAATTTCGTCATAGTCTCCTTCTGCCACTACCTCCCCGCCCAAATGAGAAGCGAGCGGACCCATGTCAATGATATGATCAGCCTTCCGCATCATCATTTCATCATGCTCCACGACCACAACCGTGTTGCCCAGGTTTCTCAGTTCCTTTAATACTTTGATCAAATTAGCCGTATCCCTTGCATGAAGGCCAATAGATGGCTCATCCAGGATATAAAGTGAATTAGTGAGATTGCTGCCCAGGCTTCGTGTCAATTGTATCCGCTGGCTTTCTCCACCACTTAATGAATTGGCCAGCCTGCTCAGGGTTAAGTAGCCTAACCCCACTTTAATTAATGTATCCAGCCTGTTATGCAATTCAATCAGGATCCTTTTTGCCACTTCCTTATCATAACTGGTAAGTTTATCACTTAATCCTTCAAACCAAACATGCAGGTCCTTTACCGGCATATTGCTCAGTTCACCAATGTTCTTCCCGTTCACTTTTACATACAAGGCTTCTTTACGTAACCGGTAACCATTGCAATCCGGGCATTCAGTTCTTCCCCGGTAGCGGCTTAACAACACCCTGTATTGGACTTTATATAACTGTGATTCCACATCTTTAAAGAAATCATTAATGCCCATTACCCCGTCACTTCCTTTCCATAATTGCTGGTATTGCTTATCCGTAAGGTCGGCTATAGGCTTATGGACGGGGAAGTTGAATTTTTTTGCCCCTTTGACAAAGTTCTGTCTCCACCAATCCAACTTTTCTCCTTTCCAGGGCGCCACTGCACCATCATATACACTTAACCTTCTGTCCGGGATCACTAAATCACTGTCAATACCCAGCACCTGGCTAAAACCTTCACAGGTTGGACAGGCACCAAACGGGTTATTAAAAGAAAAAAGATTGGGAACCGGTTCTTCGAATTGCATACCATCCAGTTCGAACCGGTTATTGAAATGAAGAAGGGCTGATCGCTGATTGTTGGCCGCAGATTGAACTTCAAGATAAACATCTCCCTCACCTTCATAAAAAGCAGTGCCGATCGAATCTGCCAGGCGATGTTTATCATCTTCATCAAAATCTTTCACTACAATTCTATCCACGAGAATGTGGCTGATTTTTTTAGCTTTTAGTTCTTTGTCACTTAATTCAAGTATCTCTTCAATCCTTTCGGGTTCTAAAGTCCCTCCTTTGGATGGGTTTGGGGTGACAACTCTTGAAAATCCTTTCTGAACCAATATATTCAACTCTTCTTTTATATCCCTGTTTGCATGCTGTTTAAATGTTGCGAGTATAAAAACACGGTCTCCTTCTTTTAAACCGGTAATCGCATTTAATACATCCGTTACATCATCCTTTTTCACTTCCTTTCCTGAAACGGGTGAAATGGTTTTACCGATTCGCGCAAAAAGCAGCCGCAGGTAGTCGTAGATTTCGGTCATACTTCCTACCGTGCTGCGCGGGGTTCTTGTTATCACTTTTTGTTCGATGGCGATCGCCGGGCAAAGCCCTTTTATATAATCCACATCCGGCTTGTTCATCCGGTTCAGAAACTGGCGGGCATAGGCACTCAGGCTTTCTGCATAGCGTCGCTGTCCCTCGGCATATAAAGTATCTATGGTAAGCGAGGACTTTCCCGAACCGGAAACACCTGTAACCACTATCAGTTTATTTCGGGGAATTTCTACCGTTACATTCTTGAGGTTATGAACCCGGGCTCCTTTGATAAGAATGTTTTCTGCGGGATTTACGGTATTGGCTTTAGCGGGGTTTTTCCCTATTATTGTTTTTTCCATTTATGTAAATACAAATGTAAAGCCTTGTTGGGCTTAATTTTCAGACTAAACTCTTAACATTTCTTTAGGGGGCAAAACTACATTTTACTTTTACAATTGTTTGGCAATTTCATGAAATAGGTTATTTTTAAAGTCCAATATCCACTAAAATGAATCACTTAAAACTTTTCCCGCCTATCGCCTATACTTCTACTCGTTTTTAACCGATTACTGATCCGAGCAAACCAATATCCATTTGAATACCTGCCAGGTAATTACCATGGCAGAGCAACCTAAACCTGTAGGAGTTATGAAAGCTTTATTAAAGAAAACAGACCATGAACTGATCCACCTGTTTACAGATGGCAGTAATCTGGATGCCCTGGAAACCCTAGTTCTACGCCACAAGGATAAACTATATACGTCTATCCTGTTCCTCGTTAAAGACAAATACCTCGCCGAAGACATTTTCCAGGATGTTTTTATCCGGATAATCGATACGATGCGGGGTGGCCGTTATACCGAGGAAGGAAAATTTCTTCCCTGGGCGATGCGTATTGCGCATAATTTATGTGTTGACCATTTCCGGAAAGTGAAACGCACACCGACTATCCGGAATGGCGAGGATAAAGACATTTTTGAAGTGCTGAACTTTTCTGAAGACAGTGCGGAAACCGTGATGATAAGAAGGCAAAGCCATGACCGGGTCCGAGACTTGTTGCAACGGCTGCCGGAAGACCAGCGCGAAGTTATCGTGTTACGGCACTATGCAGATATGAGTTTTAAGGAAATTGCGGCTGCAACCAATTGTAGTATTAATACTGCCCTGGGCCGTATGCGCTATGGCTTGATCAATTTGCGTAAGTTAATGACACAAAAACAAATCGCATTATAAAACCGGATCCTTTAGAATCCGTTATAGTTCTTGTCATTCTGTATCTCCACCCGGAGTTAAAAAGAATTCGTAAAAAGGATTTTTGTTTGCTTGCCAAACGGAAGGTTGGTACAGAATGACACCAAATTAGAAAGTCTCCAACAATGGTTGGAGACTTTTTTATGGCCGGATGGCGCTATTTATTTTCTTGTTTTCATAAATGCATCCAGGCCGCAGTTCAACCAGTTTGCAAATTCTTTGGCAGTGGTGGGATAATACTTAGGTTTAGTCATCACCTTTTCTTCCGTATTGAGGATAATATACTGCGGTTGCGAAGTGGCTCCAAAATTTTCTGTTTGAAATGTTGCCCATTTATCACCTACCGTTACAATTGACCTTTCAGCGCCGTTTGAAGTGGTGAATATGATTTGTTCGGTTAGTGGTAATTTTCTTTTTTCATCCACGTATAATGAAACAACGACAAATGCATTATGCATCAGGCTGTCGACCGTAGGGTCTGTCCAAACACCCTCTTCCATCTTACGGCAATTTACACAGGCCCAGCCTGTAAAATCAATCAGCACAGGTTTATTTTCTTTTTTTGCTTTCGACAGTGCTACTTCATAATCCTCTAATGGTTTAAAACCTCTTTTACAATTCACTGGATCCTTATAAACACTATAGCAAAGCGGCGGAGGGAAACCACTGATCAGTTTCAGATTAGCCGATTTTGTATTTGTTACCCCGGGTGCGAGGTAAATAGTGGCGGCTGAAAAAAGAAGAATAAAAGCAATCCGGGTGAATGAAAATTTTTTCGGTTTGGTACTGTGGGAAAACCTTATTAATCTAAGTAAATACAATACGGTAAGGAGCGAAATAAGCACCCATATTCCGATAAATATTTCTCTTTTTAATAATCCCCATTGCTTCACCAGGTCTGCATTGGAAAGAAATTTCACGGCCAATGCCAGCTCAAGAAATCCCAGTACCACCTTAACATCAGTCATCCAGCCTCCCGATTTTGGCAGCGATTGTAACCATTGCGGGAACATTGCAAACAAAGCAAATGGTAAACCCAATGCTAATCCAAAACCTGCAGCGCCTGCCGTAAGAGGCCATGCCCCCTGGTCAGCCACTCCTACTAATAAAGTTCCCAGGATGGGGCCGGTGCAGGAAAATGAAACGATAGCCAGGGTAGCCGCCATAAAAAATATACCACCCAAATTTCCAAGGCCTGATTTGGAATCCATTTTATTGGCCAGGCCTGCAGGCAACCCGATTTCAAAAAGACCAAAGAATGAAAGGGCAAAGAATACGAAGATGGCAAAGAATGCGAGGTTCAGCCAGACATTCGTGGAAATATTATTAAAAATTTCGGGGCTGATCGCCTTTCCGGCTATATGGAAAGGCAGCGTGATAAGCACATAGATCAGGAAAATAAAAAGTCCGTAGAGCACAGCATTGGTAACCCCTTTCTTTTTGTCGGTTGATTTTTTTGTGAAGAACGTAACTGTCACGGGTATCATGGGAAAAACACAGGGCGTAAGCAGGGCGATCAGGCCACCCAGTACGCCAAGAAAAAAGATCGTCAGCAGATTTTTATTTTTCGTTCCGTCATCGCCACAGGGATTTTCCGGCTTATTGATATTTGCAGCAGGAATTTTGATCCGACCCGTAGCCTCCACACCCCCCTCCAAAGCAGTTAAAAAAGTAGTGACCGTTGCCGGGTAGAATTCATTGTTTTTACCATAGGTATAATACAGGCTGCCGGGTAATTTTGCCGGAACACTTCCATTAATTTTAATTAAAGCTTTCCACCGGATTGCTTTTTCATAAACGCTGATTTTGGTGTTTTCAAAAATTATGCTGTTTATTTCTTTAGGCGCTCCTTCCAAAACAAAATCGCCCTCCTGCAGGATACGCGGATCGGAGAATCTAAGCTCGGTGGTCTTTACATCATTCAGTTTTTGGTTGGGACTGTATACCTGCCAGCCTGTTTTAACCGTGCCGGAGAAAGTTAGTTCATATTTACCCTCGCTGATTTTTCTGCTTATAACCTTCCAGTCTTTCACTGTACCCGAACTATCCTGGGAAAACACGGTAACAGAAAAAAATAATAAAAACGAAAAAACAGTAGTTAGCGTCTTAAACACTCGCATTGTATTCCCTTTATAAAAAAACAAACGAGCCCTTTGTAAGAACCCGTCCTGCTCTGAAAAATCATTTCACTGTTATTTGATCGCCACGCTGAAGTTAACGGTTTTTGGCGGCAGGCACTTCTTGTCGTCACAGGTCTGGTATTCCACGCTGCCGCTGAAATTTGTTTTCACATTTGCGTTTAACTTGATAACCTGGACAAAATCAACTTCTGTATCATATTGGTTGGCTGAAATGCCCAGGGTAGCGTCTTTCATTTTTTCCATCTTTCCTATTTCTTTGATCTTCCCATCCCGTTTTAAAAGCGGGTTGGGGCTGATCGTAAATGAAGTAGGATTGGCTATTGCATCACCTGGTTGTGTTTGCGAATACAGGTGCCATCCTTTTTGAATGGTCGCCTTCATATGGATTTCATATTTCTTTTCACCTAAACTTTTAGCAGAAAAATTCCAGGTGACCGGGTTCAGCTGTGCCCTGCTGGCTAAAAAGCCGGCAAAAATAATAAATGCCAGGGTTAAAGATTTCTTCATACTTCCTTTTTTATTCCAATGCAAAAGTGCTTCTTTTGAGGTTATTTACCCTGTTAAAAATATTATAACCGGGTAAATTTAAGTCCTGTTGAAACTAAGTTTTGTCAGAAAATGACAAATACCGGAAAATCAATGATAAGATGACAGTTTCAATAAACAAGTTGCTCCGCCATCAACAGGGTCCTTATAATTTCCTGCCCGTCAATATTTCCCAAAACGGGGGAACAGGCCCTTTCTGGATGGGGCATCATTCCAAAGACATTCCGGTTCGCATTACAGATCCCCGCAATATTCCGGATAGCAGCGTTGGGGTTTGCTTCCGGGGTCTTATTTCCCTGTTCATCACAATAATAAAAAATTACCTGGCCGTTTTTTTCGAGGTCATCCAGTATTTTTTCATCAACATAATACCTGCCTTCCCCGTGGGCAACAGGTATCTTATACACTTTTTCAGAGTCATTCGTGATAAAAACATTTTTGCAAACAAACTGCTGGTTGCCATTTCTAAGTAAAGCACCCGGAAGTAAATGCGACTCGCATAATATCTGGAAGCCATTGCATACGCCAAACACTTTTCCGCCCGCATTTGCAAACTCAATCACACTTTGCATCATCGGGCTGAAACGGGCAATTGCTCCACACCTTAAATAATCGCCATAAGAAAAGCCCCCGGGTAATATAATACAGTCATCCGTATTGAACTTGCCCAGGTCTTTATCTTTGTGCCAAAGCATACTGACTTCCTGCCCCAGGTCATGCCTAAGTGCATCATACATATCCCTGTCACAATTGGAACCGGGAAAAACAACAACACCGAACTTCATACGTCTAATTATAAGTTGGAAACTGCAAAGATAAAGAAAGCTGTTGGCTATTAGCCTTAGATATAAATCGTGAACTGGCAGCATCAGGTCTTAAATTCCTTATATCACACAAGCTAGTGGCTAGCAGCCTATAGCTAACAGCCTCTCTCCTACCATCCCGGTCCAGAATACTGGTACGCCAATACGAAAGCAACTGTCAGCCAGAAAAGAAGAAGCGGGAACACCCTGAACGCAGAATAAAGATAGGTACAGGCATGAAAAGCGGCGAATGGTATTGCTGCCATCACCCAATTCTCAAAAGTATCGCTGCTGTTCACAAAAGGAACAAAGATGGCGCCGAGTAAATATAATAGCAGGAGGCTCCATCCTTTACGCACTTGTATCAGCATTCGGCGCAGGCTATCCTGTACATAATAACTTCCGGCCAGGAAAGGCACAACCAACAAAAAAGTACTTCCGGCCAGCCAGGCTGATTGTTTTACCAATGGCAGGCTTACCGATACAAAAGGCAGGAGATCCTGCCAGTTCCATTGTCCTGTTATTAAAAGATAAATAGCATAAAAATAAAATGGAGTTGTAATTCCGATGATACAAAGCACCCATTCATTCAACCGGAAAGGACGCATCACCATCAATGCCAGCAAGATCCAGAAAATGAATGTTATTGAAGGGAAGAACAGGAAAGAAGCTATGCCCAATGCCATGCCTGCATTAAAAATGATGCTGCCGGCTTTTTCTTTATTGTACGTATTGAATAAACCGGAGAGTACAAATAATAAAATAGTATTAACAATGAGGGGAGCTGAAAAATAATTCCATTCAGGAAATAACGAAGTGATCAGGATATAAGCCATACCCGGAAAGTATGTTGGGCGGCTTACCATACGCTGTACATTGATAAACCGGGTGAGAATAATCGCCTGCAGGAAAAGTAAGCTAAAACTAAGTACGGGATAAAGCGCCGGCCAGGATTTACCTGTGGGTGCGGCAAATCTTAAAATGGCTTTATAAAAAATCCCGTCTTCCGCTTTACTGACAGGTATATGTGGGTGCAGGAACATCGGAAGCTTGATCAGCATACCGAAAACCAGCAACAACAGAATATTAGCCGGGTTTTTCTGTTTAAATATTCCTATCACGGATAATGGACAGTATTAGTTGTTTTAGTTATAATCAATTTTTGCAAAGCAAATAGAATTACGATACTGGCAGGGAATAATCATCTGACGGGCACTGACCTGTTTGGCATATTTAGGCATGAATTCATATCCTTTATCCAAATTCTTTAATGTCGGGCTGCGGGTTAATTCCCCATCAGGTGCAATACTATAATCTGATAATAAATTATTTCTTCTCTCCTGCTGGTTAAAAAGAAAATGTAACTGTCCCCCGGTATTCATCACCTGGTAAGAGATCAGGTCATCCGATTCATCATCATATTGGCCCTTCGCGATTACATTGTTCCATTCCAGTTGCCCGGCAGGACCGAAGGAAAGCACAGCAATATTGTCAGCATGATAACGCACTGCCTGGCTATTGCCGGGCCGGGAACTCCACCAATAACTATTATAATAAGGAGAATAGTAATAATTATTAAAGGAAGACATATAGGGCGATCCATAAAGGTAATCCCAGCGATTCCAGTTATTAAATCGGGAAGTGGTATAATATGATTCGCTACCAATAATAAAACCGCCGTCCTTCCGGGTAATTATATTCCGGATAAAATAATCATTGAATGCCATTTTTGATGTAGCATCTCCCCGCGCATCTTTCCTGAATTCATCGCTGAAAATACTGGTCTTTTCTATAACAGGCCGGGCCGTAGTCTTGTCCCACACATAGAAGTAAAAACCATCAATATTTCCCTTCCGTTCCTTATAATAAAACGAAGTGAGGAAATACCGTTTATTGAAATTATCCACTTTAATATGAATCTCATCCAGCCAGGTTTTTTCAATGTTCAGCTCTTTCATCATCAGGGTATCCGATTGAGCGTATTTGACCACGAAGGATGCTTTATTGATGTTGTCATTATTATTCCGTAAAAACTGGCAAAATACCAGGTCGCCCTCGTTGTCAAGGTGGAAATTACTTAAGTATTCATCCCTTTCTTCCATGGGTATGGTCAGCCGGCTTTTTTTCTGCAGCTCCAGCTTATCATTCAACAGCACAGTGGCCATCGTGTAAAGTCTCCTGTTTTTGCTGTTGATCTTGAAGATGATGATTTTACTTTTGTCTTCACTGGTCAATACCGAATAGATCCGGTTACTCGCAGCAAAACCGATATGCGTGGTGTCCAGCTGCACCACTTCCCCCACTTTTTTCCCGTTACCGTCAATCTTGGAAGCCATACAATAGACAACATTTTTTTTCTGGTATTGATAGATCATATAACAGAAGTCATTGTACGGGAAAAAGTCCACATTGATCATCCGGTCATTATCCGGTACATAGGTCTGCTCCACTTTGGAAATTTGTTGCATATCGTTATCCAGCACGGAGATCCAGTTTCGCTCCCTTATATTTTTATAGATAAGAAAATTACCCCCGATTTTACCGGCAATTTCAAAATCCAGCCGGCGGGTATCATCCCTTTCGGGTTCTGAGTAGACTATTTTTTGAGCTGTGGTTGAAAGACCTGTGCAAATCATCAATACTGGAAGAAGCCACCGTTTGCCAAACATAATAATTTGATTTTTTGCTTATTAAAGTTACCAATTGCCCGCCAAAACCATTCCATTTATTTTATTGATACCGGGGTTTATATTAGTTCAATGATCCCGGTGCGTTAATAATTCAGCCGTTGATCATTTATGCCTCTACTCCCGTGATTCCAGGCTGGCGATGGAGATCCGCAACTGGTATTACCCATGATGCCCGGGTTAGCGGTATTACATTTACGACTTATAAGTATCCACGGTGGCTGCATGGGAATATTATTTGTCCGGGCTTTAAATGAGGATCAGCGGCAAAATTTTCTTCTTTGTTAGTGAAAATTAAATTTTGCCTATACCTTTGCAGGCAACCTCTTGCAGAAGTAAACAATCTGTACCAGGATCCAAACAATAACCCCCTCAAAGTGAGAATACCGACTAATAAGGTCACCGCCGCAGGACTACTTATTGCCTTAGGAATAATTTACGGGGACATCGGGACTTCACCGCTTTATGTTTTCAATGCAATTATCGGGGGGCGGACGATCAGTGAAAACCTCATTATCGGGAGTCTTTCCTGCATCATCTGGACCTTAACTCTTCAAACCACGATTAAGTATGTAATATTGATCTTAAGGGCCGACAACCGTGGTGAAGGCGGCACATTCGCATTATATGCCCTGGTAAGGAGGAGGAAAAAATGGCTGGTGATGCCGGCTATGATCGGGGGCGCAGCTTTGCTCGCAGACGGAATGATCACCCCGCCCATTTCTGTAACTTCTGCGATTGAAGGGTTGGAAGAGTTACCCATACTTCGCGGCATGACCGTTGACACAGTTGTTATCATCGTGCTGATTATCCTGTGCCTTTTCTTTTTCATGCAACAATTTGGTACGGCCTCTATAGGAAAGATATTTGGTCCCTTGATGTTTGCCTGGTTCACCATGCTCGCCGTACTGGGTGCTACCCACCTTTTGGATGACCTGTCAATATTCAAAGCCCTGAGTCCCCACTATGCTATTGAATTTCTCCGAACTTATCCTGATGGTTTCTGGCTATTGGGAGCCGTATTCCTTTGCACCACCGGTGCTGAAGCACTGTACAGCGATCTTGGCCATTGCGGACGCGGTAATATCCGCCTGTCATGGATATACGTAAAAACATGCCTGCTCATCAATTATTTTGGCCAGGGGGCATACCTGCTGGCGCATCACTCTGGTCTGGAAGTCACCGAGCAGGTAAGAAAAACGATCGGCATCAATGCTTTTTATGACCTGATGCCGCAGTGGTTCATCATCCCTGGTGTCATTATAGCCACCGCGGCAGCAATCATTGCCAGCCAGGCTATGATATCCGGCGCATTTACGCTTATCAGTGAAGCCATGCGTTTGAATCTTTGGCCCAAGGTGAAGATCCGGTATCCTTCAGAAGAAAAAGGACAGCTTTTTATACCCGCTATCAGCGCCCTGATGTTTGTTGGATGTATAGGTGTGGTGTTATACTTCAGGAAGTCCTCGAACATGAATGCAGCTTACGGCCTGGCTATTATCGTTACCATGCTGATGACAACCATTCTCTTTGCCAACTACCTGGTCCTGCACCGGGTAAAATCTTCGTGGATATATATATTTCTATCGGTATACTTTATTGTTGAAGTGGGTTTCATGGTAGCTTTGATGAAAAAATTCTCACACGGTGGTTATATAACATTAATGATAGGAATGCTGATGTTCCTGGTGATGTACATTTGGTACAGGAGCCGGAAAATTAAAAACCGCTATGTGGAGTTTGTGCGGATGGAGCATTATGTTCCGAAAATCCAGGAACTGAGTAATGATAAATCGGTTCCAAAATATGCCACGCACCTTGTTTACCTTACCAGTGCTAATAATCCCAAGGAAATTGAGCACAAGATCATCTACTCGATCCTGAATAAGAAACCCAAAAGGGCCGACATCTACTGGTTTGTACATGTGGACACCATGGATGATCCTTATACCTGCGAGTATAAAGTTGAACATATTATTCCCAATGACATAATCCGGGTGGATTTCCGCCTTGGATTCCGCATGGAACCCCGGATCAACCTGATGTTCCGGAAAGTAGTGGAAGACCTGGTGGCCAATAAAGAGGTTAATATCATCAGCCGTTACGAGAGTCTTGCCAGCAGCAACACAGTGGGAGATTTCCAGTTCATGGTAATGGAAAAATACCTGAGCCAGGATAATGAACTTCCTTTTATGGAAAGAGTGGTGATGAAATTCCATTTCTGGCTAAAAGAACACAGTCTTTCAGAAGAAAAGGGCTTTGGCCTGGATGTCGCCAATGTTACAGTTGAAAAATTCCCGCTGATCGTTGCCCCCGTTTCCAACCTGAAGTTGAGAAGAATTGAAGACTAGCAAACTTTGTTATCGTTTGCTTAATTTCAGCCAGCCGCCCCGTTAAAACGGGCTTCCATCTGTTTTGCCAAACATTATCTGGTATATCATCGGTAGCATTGTGCTTCTTTCCATTCTTGTTTACTTTTTCCAGGAAAAGCTGATCTTTAAACCGGAAAAATTGAAACAGGATTTTCAATTTAAATATGATATTCCTTTCAAAGAGTATTTTTTTGATATTGAACCGGGAGTCAGGATCAATGGTCTTCATTTTTTCCGGCAAGATCCAAAAGGGCTTATTCTCTATTTCCATGGCAATACCAGGAGTATAAAGGGATGGGCTAAATATGCAAAAGATTTTTACAGGTACGACTACGATGTGGTATTGCTGGACTATCGTGGCTTCGGAAAAAGTACCGGTAAGCGGGGTGAAACAGAGATGCTGAATGATATGCAGTTAATCTATGATCAGCTGAAAGAAAAATATTCGGAAGCCCAATTGATAGTATATGGCCGCAGTCTTGGCAGTGGCTTTGCCACCAAACTGGCTTCAGATAACAATCCACGCTATCTCATTCTTGATTCTCCCTATTTTAATTTTACCCGGGTTATTGAACGGTTCTTCCCTATTCTGCCTATCCGCATAGTTCTGCGTTTTCAGCTGCGTACTGATAAGTGGATCACCAAAGTGAGGTGCCATACCTATATTATTCATGGTACCAAAGACAGGCTCATACCTATCCGTCACAGTGAAGCATTGCAAAAAATAAACCCGCAGAAGATCACCCTGATACGCATCCATGGAGGTAAACATAATAATCTTCCTTCCTTCGACGAATACCACAACTTTATCAGGGACATCCTCAAATATTAGGGTATGGCGAACATGAAGTAGCGGGTAGTATGAATCCCACTCGACGGAACCTGCTTACCACTAAACATTGTTAAGAATACTGTAATTGATTTTCTCCTTGCTAAAGGTGGACTATTATTTGAGCATCTAACACGAAAAAAGGAGGCTTTTATGAAATCAAAACTTTACATTTTACCTTTAGCCATTATCAGTGTATTAATATTCTCCTGCAAGACTGCCAGCAAACTCTATGAAAAAGGAAATTATGATGAAGCCGTTGAACTGGCGGCTAAAAAACTCCAAAAAGATCCGGGTGACGCCAAGCTGATCGATATCGTCCGGAATTCTTACCGGTACGCAGTGGCAGATCATGAAAGCCGGATTCGGAGTAATTCGGAAAGTTCCAATGAACTTAAATGGGAATCGATTTATATGGAATATGCATCCCTGCAACGGATGTATGAAGCTATTTACCGGGTACCTGCTGTGTTTGGTATCGTTCAGCCGGTTGATTATTCAGCTTACCTGGTCACCTACGGTGAAAAAGCCGGTAACATCCGTTACAACCGGGGAATCGCTTTTATGCAGCAATATGATAAGCAGAGCTACCGGAATGCATACCGCGAATTCCAGGCTGCATTGCAATTCAATCCGGGAAATACGGCTATTGTTGAGAAAATGAATGCCGCGTATAATTATGCTGTTACGAATGTGGTGATCCTGCCGATGCAGCAGGATGGCGGTTATGTTTACAGCTCCTATGCGATTGGAGGAAATAATTTCGATGACCAGCTGATCCGTAATTTACAACTCAGCAGCGGGAACGAGTTTGTAAAATTCTATTCAGCCTGGGATGCCAGGAGCCAGCATGTAAGGACTGACCAGGTGGTGGATATGCGGTTGGCTACCCTTAATATCGGCCGTTACTATGATGATCGCAATACAAGAAAAGTGTCGAAAGAAATCGTACTGAAAGAAACAGTTTACCGCCCGGATTCTATTGTAAAAGAATACGGCCGGGTCTTTGCCAATATAACAACGACAAGGCGGACCATGAGCTCGAATGCACTGTTGCAGGTGAATGTGCGGGATAATGACGGCCATTTTTTGTGGAGCGATAATTTCAATGGGAATCATAACTGGAGCACGGAGTTTGCCAGTTTCACCGGGGATGCACGGGCCTTAAGCGAAAGCGACAAGCAATTGCTGGATCGCAGGCAGGAATATCCGCCCCGCGAAGAGGATATTATGAAGTGTATGCTGGATGAAATTAGCAATGATGCATTTTACCGGATTAAGAATTACTTTAACAGGTTCTGATAAAATAAACAATCCTTATGCTTAAAAGGACATCAGGTGATGTCCTTTTTTATTTGTGTCCCTTCCAATCCCCCTCCCGGTAAGAGGAACCCGGCTCCCTATCTTTGTAATCTTTTATCATGACCAGGGGAAGTTTAAAAAAAATTTGGAAGTGGTTTAAAATAACTGCTGTCATTTATATAGTGATCGGGGTTGCTTTATATTTCTTGCAGGACAAATTCATTTTCCACCCGGAGAAATTGCCGGCTGACTATATTTATAAATTTGATATTCCCTTCCGGGAAATAGACCTTCGGGTCAATGAGGAGAAAAACATAAGTATCATCCAGTTTACTGTTCCTGATTCTGTTCGCAAAGGCATTGTATTATATTTTCATGGCAACCGCAAAAATATTAATCGCTATGCCCCCTTTGCTGCCAATTTTACTAAAAATGGTTACGAAGCCTGGATGATGGATTATCCCGGTTATGGAAAATCCACCGGGGAACGAAGTGAAAAGATACTCTATGATGATGCCCTGCTTTTCTATAAAATGGCTATCAACCGCGTGGCGGCGGACAGCATCATCATTTATGGCAAGTCACTGGGAACAGGAATTGCTGCAAAACTAGCGTCGGTCAGAGATTGTAAAAGATTGTTGTTAGAAACGCCTTATTATAGCATGGATGCACTCGCGAAAAACTATTTCTTTATTTACCCGGTCATGCCCATGACAAAATATGCAATACCGACCTTTGAATTCTTCAAAAATATCAGCGCCCCCATTCATATTTTCCATGGAACAAGGGATGGAGTAATTCCCTATAAACAAGCCAGGTGGCTGGCGGCGAAAAAACCGGGAACAGAACTAATTACGATTGAAAAAGGCAGGCACAATGACCTGAATGATTTCCCGCTCTTTCATCAAAAACTGGATTCATTACTGCATCTCTGATTATTCTTCCAGGGTAACTTTGCTTTTTGTTATTTTCAATTTATGTCCTACGCCCACCTTCAATGCATAATTTTCCGTTGAATGGCTCACGGGGAAACCAAAACAAACAGGATAATCAAATTCGCTGACCATATCCCGGATGATCTCATAAGCTGTTTGGCCAAAAGGTCTTTCTGTATCTTTTATTTCGGTAAACCCGCCCACGATAAGCCCGGCCAGTTTGGAAAGCTTGCCGCTGCGCATTAGTTGGTGCATCATGCGGTCAATATTGTAAAGGTATTCTCCAACATCTTCCATGAACAGTATCCGGCCTCTTGTTTTGATATCCGACTCTGTTCCTACCAGGTGAGCCAGTATAGCCAGGTTGCCGCCGACCAGTTCGCCAATTGCCTCACCTCTTTTGTTGAATTCATGCACGGCACACTGGTATTTGGTTTTTTTACCTGTCAATGCATTTTTCAAGGAAAGCACAAAATCATTCTTAAACCCATCATCATTGAATGCCCCGGCCATCGGTGAATGCAGGGAGGAGATATAATAGTTGGAATAAAGATGCGAATGAAGAACAGTAATGTCACTGTAGCCAATGATCCATTTTGGTTGCTTTTTGAATTTCCTGAAATCAATCCGGTCAATAATACGGCTCATGCCATAGCCGCCCCTTCCGCAAAGTATTGCTTTCACCTCATCATCATCCAGCATGAGCTGAAAATCCTGCAGCCTTTCTTCATCTGTCCCTGAAAAATAATGAAACTGGGAACCTACGGTTTTACCGACTTTGGTCCGGAACCCCCATTTTTCATTCAGCACGCGAACACATTCTGAAACTTTTTCTACCGGCATTGCGCCGGAAGGACAAACGATACCAATGGTGTCGCCGGGCTGTAAGTAAGGTGCTGTTTTGATCATAATAATATTTGATAAAGGATAAAGTTATCTGAAATCGTTCAAGTTTGGGCAATGCCCCCTATTCCGGTATTTTTGCAGGCTACTAACGAACCGGATTCTTTCATGACTGATCCCAAACGATATTTAATTACATCAGCCCTCCCTTATGCCAACGGATTAAAGCATGTTGGTCATTTAGCCGGGGCATATATTCCGGCAGATATCTATGTCCGCTACCTGCGGGCACAAAAAAGAGACGTGGTATTTGTCTGCGGTAGTGATGAACATGGCACGGCTATCCCCATCCAGGCAAAAAAAGAGGGCACAACACCCCAGGCCATTATAGATAAATATCATGTAGCGATGAAAGAGGACTTTGAGGACCTGGACATCAGTTTCGATATTTATCACCGCACCAGTGCACCGCTGCATCATGAAACCGCGCAGGAATTTTTTACCTACCTGAATGAACGGCATGAATTAGAAACAAAAGAAACAGAACAATACTTTGATGAAGAGGCAAAAAGTTTTTTAGCAGACCGTTATATAAAAGGGATTTGTCCCAATTGTGGCAGCGACCGGGCCTATGGTGATCAGTGCGAGAATTGTGGCAGAACCTTAAGTCCGGATGAACTCATAAACCCGGTCAGTACACTAAGTGGAAAAGTTCCGGTTAAGAGAAGAACAACACATTGGTACCTGCCCTTGGGAAAACATGAATCCTTTTTAAGGGAATGGATCCTGGAAAAGCATAAAGAAGATTGGAGGAACACGGTAGTTGGGCAGTGCAGAAGCTGGATTGAAGGGGGTTTACAATCCAGGGCTGTCACCAGAGACCTGGATTGGGGTATAAAAGTTCCGGCCCCCCCAAACTCTTCCGGAGGAGAGGCTTCACAACCCTCCATTGAGGGGAAAGTGTTATATGTATGGTTTGATGCACCAATCGGGTACATCAGCGCCACAAAACAATGGGCCATTGATCATAACAAAGACTGGAAACCTTATTGGTATGACGAGGGAACCAAATTGGTTCATTTTGTAGGGAAAGACAATATCGTTTTCCATTGTATCATTTTTCCTGTTATGCTGAAACTGCATGGGAATATATTACCTGATAATGTTCCGGCCAATGAGTTTTTGAACCTGGAAGGTGATAAGATGAGCACCAGCCGGAACTGGAAGCTGGAAATGAGGGATTACATCAATGATTTTGTAAAAAAAGAAAATGGTGGCGGGCAATGTGTAGATATGCTGCGTTATTATCTTACGCAGATCGCACCTGAAACTAAGGACAGCGAGTTTACCTGGAAAGGTTTCCAGGATGCAGTGAACAGTGAACTGGTGTCTATTTTCGGCAATTTTGTAAACCGCACCTGGGTATTAATGCATAAGCTATGTAATGGCAAAGTGCCCAGGCTGCATGAAGATATGTTAGATGATAATGACAAATTGCTGATTGCAGATATCGGGAAAATAAAAGCGGAAGTACAATCTGCTTTAGAGCACTACCATTTTAAAGATGCATTATTCCAGGTGATTGATCTTTCCCGCAAAGGCAACCAGTATATGCAGAAGAAAGAGCCCTGGATACTTGCCAAAAAGGTCTCCCCAAACCCCTCCGAAGGAGGGGCTTTAGAATCTGAAAGGCTGGCCGCTCAAAAAGGTATTGATAATTGTTTACATCTTTGTTTGCAGTTGACAGCCAATCTTGCCATACTTGTCAACCCATTTTTACCCAATACGGCAAAGAAAATGCTCCACATGATGAAAGTGGTAGATAAAATGCTGGATTGGGACAATGCCGGCAAATTAAAACTATTAAGTATTGGATACAGTTTGAGAGAACCACAATTATTGTTCAGAAAAATTGAAGACACAGAAATAGCAGAGCAAATTGAAAAATTAAAATCAGGAATTATGAAGACAGACGGTGGAAGTCAAAGTTCAGAAGTCAAACCTCCGGCCTCAGACTTCAAACCACAAATCCAATATGATGATTTCGCCAAACTGGAACTGAAAACCGGAACAGTTACAGCCTGCGAAAAAGTTGCAAAAGCAGATAAGCTGCTGAAATTGGAAGTGGATTTAGGCCCGGAAAAAAGAACGATCGTTTCAGGCATTGCGATGCATTATAACCCCGAAGAAATGATCGGCAAACAGGTGATTGTTGTTACCAATCTTGCACCAAGAAAAATGAAAGGGATAGAAAGCCAGGGAATGATATTGACGGCGGAAGATATTGATGGCAAATTGCAATTATTAAAACCAGAAAACCCTGTTTCACCCGGCTCAAATGTTAGCTAATCGGTAAAAAGACGCCGATTTCGCCTTTCCTATCTTATCCAGGCGTGGTTTCACCTTCCAAGCAACCGGATTTCATTAAATTGCGATATAAATTCTTTTCCCCCTTTGGCTGTGACGCGTCCTGGAAAAAAAATCCTGAAAATTACGGGCATCTCACTCGGAATACTCTTGGTATTACTGACCTGTTTTCATTTCTGGTTTAAGGCCCACGCGAAGGGGTTGATTGAAGACCTTGTAGAGTCAAAGTCGAACGGGAAACTGAAGTTGAAGATTAAGAAATTTCATTTCAGTTATTTCAGCAAAAAGATTGAAATAGAGAAAGCCGTTTTTTATACCACCGATACACTCAATGCCACCACTGCCTATCGTTTCAGCATAGAAAAAATGAAACTTAAGGCAAAAGCCATTCTTCCCATTGTTTTTAAGAAGCAAATACTGATTGAGTCAATCATTTTATTGAATCCTCATATTGAGGTTGCCCGTTTAAGAGCAGCCGACAAGACCGGTAAAAAAGAAAAAAAGGATATTTCTATCCCCGAGGAAATCGGGAAAGTTTATACTTCCATACAGGATGCACTGCAGGTACTCCAGGTAAAACTATTTCAAATCGATAATGGCACATTTACACTGATCAATAGAATTACGCCTGACCAGCAACCGATGACCATTACCAACCTGCATTTTCATATTGACAATTTACAGGTAGATCCGGGCAAACTCACCGGCAATGAAAAGCTTTTATTCAGCGATAATATCGTGCTCAGAACAAATAACCAGGATATAACTTTCCCCGATGGCAGGCATCGCCTCAGTTTCAGTAAGTTCAGGATAAATCTGCGTAAAAAACTGGTGGAATTTGACAGTTGTACCATTTCTGCTACCCGAACCGACAGTTCCGCATCCTCTTTCAATGTTTTTTTTGACGCTTTATTCTTAACGAATATTGATTTTGATACTTTATATAAGCACGAGGTGATCAAAGCTGATTCGGTTTATTGCCTCAATCCAAAGTTTAATCTTACGGTAGAAACTGCCGGCAAAAAGAAAGACAGCGGTAAACCTTCGCGGAAACTGGAAAAAATTATCGAGGAACTGACCGGCAACATTCAATTGGGCTATGTACTGGTAAGCAATGCCGACTTCAATATTAATACAATCAAGAATGGAGTTCCAAGCTCTTTTACCTTCAGTAACAATAATTTTCAAATGACGGGGATGGAAATTGACGAGGATGCGCCAAAGCCCATCAAGGTGAAAAGTTTTGCGATGGCAATCCGGAACTATGAGAATTTTATAAAGGATAGCAGCTACAGCATAAATTTTGACAGCGTGTTATTCAAGGATGACCACATCACCCTGAGCAATTTCGTATTCAACAACCTGGAAAACGGCAAAACAGTCAATAGCTTCAGTATTCCGCAGTTCAACCTCCTGGGCCTGTCCTGGGAAGACCTTGTATTTGAAAGAAAATTAAAGGCAGAGCAGGCCATTATGTTTTACCCGTATATCAGCTATTCTTCACCGGCGGTCCGAAATAAAAAAAGAGGCAGCCAAACTATTTTTCAATCACTGGGAGCCATAAAAGACTATATGGACCTGCAGCAATTGGATATCCGGGAGGGAAAGATAGACCTGAAACTTAAAAAAGACCTGAGCGTTAAGTTAGACAATGCAACACTTTCTATCAAGAGTCAGTCACTGCTTGAATCCAAAAAGATGTCGGGTATCAAGAATTCATTGACCCGCCTGAATTTTGACCGGGGTACTATACATGCCGGCAACCTGGAAATGGAACTGCATGACATCCATTATATCGGTCAAAGCGGCCAGTTTGGTGCCAGCAGTATCAATGTTAAGAATAAACAGAAAACGATGGCGATTTCATTGCAGGATATCAGCGTGGAAAAAATGAAAGTGGATGAAGTATCAGGAAATGTATATGCAGAAGGTGTTACCTGGGAGAAGGGCGAGGTAAAAATCAATGCGGCTGTTGGAAAGAATGACAATGGCGAGTCGACGGTCGAATTAAAAAATGTCAGGGGTGCAAATACAACTATCAGCGGCATCTTCGGCGGCAAATCAATATCAACAAAGCTTAACCATATTTCCTTTGGCAAACTGGACAAGAGAGCTGGCAGTAAATTAATCTTAGACGGCCTGGATTTAACCGGAACCCAATTGAAGGTAAAAGGTAATAGCCTGAACCTTTCTATCGCAGATTATGATATTACTGATAACAAAAGCTCTTCCTTCCGGCAAATAGATTACAAAAGCAGTAATGGAAAAACCGAAGCGGCTATTGCTATACCTTCCCTTGCGGTAACGCCGCATGTACAGGTTTTACTGAATGGGGATATTGCCTTGGATGCCGTACAAATGATAAAACCTGTCATTTCATTGCGGCTCGATGCAAAAAAAACCGGTGCAGAAAAAAATAAACCGGGTTTACCTAACATAGATATAAGTGATATGAAGTTAAGCCAGCCGGTTGTCAGTTTTGTTCAGGCTGCTGATAGCGGCTTGCTGACACTGGAGTGGCATGGCGAAAAAAATGCCGCAAACTTTTTGCAGGCGGGTAACCTGCACACGAAAGCAGGCAGCACTTCTGTCAGTGACCTTAAATTTTATCTCACTGATTTCATTTTCGCCAATCCAAAGGGAAAAAGCTTTAGTACCGGTGACGGAAAAGTCGCTGCAGAAATAAAAAATATCCGGGTTGAACAGCAGGAAGATCAACCGGTAACCTGGAATGCCCATGTTTCCCATTTTGATGCCCGTGATTTCCGGCTTGATAGCCTGGGTAAATCTAAAGCGAACCTGGTGATGAACAGCGGTATAATTAATAACTTACATATCAGCTCATCAACCCTCACTGATTTTCAAAAACTGGCTGCGGCTAATGCCGGATTTCAAGTGAGACAACTAACGGGGAATTTTTCAGACGCGCGGACAAATTTAAGCTGGTACAATGCAGGCTTCGATCGCAGCAACAATGTATTCTCGCTGGATTCCTTTTCTATGATTCCTGTTCTTTCGAGAGATTCTTTCCTTGCCAAACAAACATTTCAAACGGATTATATCAGCCTGAAATCAGGAGCCGTTACGATTGGTCCAGTCGATATCGCCACTTATATCCGGGATAAAACCCTGAATATCGGAACAGCAGCCATTGACAGGTTTTTCTTTACGGATTATAAAGACCGGCAGTTACCCTTTAATGCAGGTATTATTAAACCATTGCCGGTAAACATACTAAAAAGTATTCCCCAAAAACTTACTGTTGATACAGTTTTGCTTACCCAGGCAAATGCAGAATATACCGAATTAAATGAAAAGACAAAAGAAGCCGGCACGATACCGGTTACCCGGATGAATATCAGATTCCTGGATGTAAAGAATTATAACTTCGGGCCCACCGATAGCCTGCGTATCCAGGCAACAGGTTACCTGATGGATTCCATATGGATACGGTTAAGAGTAAAGGAATCTTATACAGACACCCTGGGTGGTTTCTTAATGACAGTAAGGATAAAGCCTGCCGACCTGACGATATTAAACCCGGCGTTGATACCCCTGGCTTCCGTAAAACTGGAATCAGGCTACCTGGATACCTTAAGCCTGCGGGCGGTGGGCCGGGAATATTTATCACTTGGTGAAATGAAAATGTTTTATCATCATTTGAAAATTCGATTGTTGAAAAATGGTGATCAAACAAAAAAAACCTTTCTCACCGGGCTACTGACTTTTTTGGCCAACAGTTTTATCATAAAAAATAAAAACAGCTCCCGGGTTGGTAATATATTTTTTATCCGCGACCGGGACCGGTCTGCTATTAACTACCTGATAAAAATAACGATGAGCGGCATTGCCAGCAGCGTAGGTGCCAAAAGCAATAAAAAAATGATGCGCAAATACAGGAAGGAACTCCGCCAGCGCAACCTGCCACCCATCGACCTTGACTAAATTTATCAGCCGGTTCATTATATAAAATAACCGTCATCAAGGTTCAACGCAATCGGGATTTCCGCTAATTTCTGTATCTTATATTCGCATCAATTCCAACCAGCACTGATGTTAACAATCTTCCTGAAACGGCTTTTTTTTCTCGGCTTCACGATAGTTGTGTCATTGGGTGTAACCGCCCAGACCCAGGATGATTATATGGCTAAGCTGAATGATATATACAAATATGCAGACGATAAGAAAAAAGTGCTGGGCATTGCCAAAGAGATGTATAACATGGTGGAGAAGACCAAAGCACTCCAAACCTATTCAAACTACTTCCTGTTAAAGGATGTATTTGAAAATAAAGCGCCTGATCCGGCATTGGCTAAAACCTGCGCCGAAAAAGCAGATAAGCTGATGAGGGAAATGGTGGGAAAGCCGGTTGACAAAGGACCCGTAGATACCACCGATGCGAACAGTGTCTGGTATAATATGATTTTCAGCACCCTGTTTGAAACCAACGACCCTGACAATGCTGCCAAAGCATTGCAGTTTATAGAAAAAAACCCTTCCCTTAAGAGCTTCAGTAACTATATATACATCGGGTATGCCTTTGAGCGAAACGGGGATTTTTTGAAAGCGAAGGAAAACTATGAACATGCTATTGGTCTCGCGGGAAATGACAGGGAAGAATACCATACCTATGCTTATTATACGGGCTTCCTGGTCCGGTCAGGTGATTACCTGAAAGCCGAAGAATATATTCAAAAGATGGAAAAGTTGTCGGTGCAGGCGATTGAGTCTTTAAGGTTTGCTTATAAATCAGAAGCGCTATCAAGTAAAATGGTCTATTATTTAACTATCGGCGATTATCAATCTTACGTACAGGTGGCAGAGGAACAAAGCAATTTGCTATATAAAGTTTACAGCCAAAACAAACTGGCCTGTGATCCTTATCCCTGGACCCGCTATACCAATGCAGCCTATGCGAAGGAGATGATGAAAGACTATCCTGCAGCAGAACGGTTATGGAAAAGTAATGACTCTGCCCAGTATGCATGGCTTGCTTGCATGAAAATCCAATACCCCAACCTTAAACAATATGCCATTTCGATGTATCCTGTTTTTCTCATCAAGCGGGGAAAAAAAACGCTGTTGCCGCAGCCTGCAAGTTATTATATAAAAGAAGCGGAAGCTCATTACAACAGTTATAGCCAGTACGCAGATATAAGTATCAATTTTATGAAAGCCACTCACCTGGCATTTCTCGGAAGTCCCCAATACCCGGTAATATTCAAACCCATATTAGAGCAGATTAAAACCACCAGGAATTTCCGTGAATCAACCCTGCCTTTCTCAAATTATGCCTACTTCTGTATGCGCGACCGCAACCTGGTCCAGTCAAAAGAAACCTATGATCAGCTATTTAACCTGAATGCCGGGTGGATCAATGACATTATTTTTTCATTTGGCGAAAAAGCATTTGTCACTTACTATAATTCCAAACTGAAAGACGGTTATGATAACTATCACAGCTTTGTGAAAATAGCCAAAGAAAAACAGCCCGGCCTTTTTCCACAACTTGCACAACAAGCTTATAACAATCTTCTTTTTACCAAATCCATTTCCCTGCAAGGCACAAAAAAAAGAAAAGAGGCCTTCCTCCGGTCAAACGATGAAAGTATAAGCAAGCTATATGATCAGTGGATCGATCACAAACAGCAATTGATTCGCCAGTATTTTAAATCCGAGGAACCGGCAGCCGCGGTAGATACCAGCAAAAGAATTAACCAGGACCAATTAAAAAAATTGCAGGAAGAAGTAAACCACCTGGAAAACGAATTAAGCAACAAGGCAACCGATTTTAAAAAATATTTAAAAATAGATCCCCCGGACTGGAAGACAGTCAGGGACCAGTTAAAAGAAGGCGAAGCCGCCATTGAAATGATACGGTTTCAATGGAGAGACCAGGTTTATTACACAGACACGGCATACTATGCAGCTTATATCATAACCAAAAGCAGCCCGTATCCCGATGTAGTTTACCTGCCTGATCCTGCTGCAGATCTCGACAATAAATACTATAAGTTGTATAAAAATAATATCCGGCTTAAACTCGATGATAAAGATTCCTATGAACATTACTGGAAAGCCATCGGGGAAAAACTTAAAGGGATCAGGAAAATTTATTTTTCCCCGGATGGGATTTATCACCTGATCAATATCGCGACGCTGAAAAACCCGGAAAGCAAACAATTCCTCCTGGATGAAATTGAGATACATTTTACCACTTCCGGAACCGATATCAGCAACCGGACCCAGGGAAATTCCGGTATTGCCACTGCTGTTCTAATCGGAAGGCCTGCTTATAAAACAGGTTCGATGCCCGTATCGCCGGTAACAGACAAAACCACCCGGTCTTTTGTCCGGAATTTCAAAGACAACAATATTCCTGATCTGCCCGGTACCGAAGAAGAAGTAATGGCAATTAAAAAAGAGTTGGACCAGAATAAGACACGGGTAACTTACTACATTAAAGAACAGGCTACAGAGGACAAAGTATATAAACTTCACAGCCCGGATATACTTCATATCGCCACGCATGGATACTGGTCACCGGCAGGAGAAAATGCCACAGAAGGATACCGGGTATTTAATGCCATGGCCAATTCAGGTTTGCTATTATCAGGCGTAGTGGATTATTATAACACGGCGGTGTTCCCGGATACTTACGATGGAATATTAACTGCTTATGAAGTGCAGAACCTGGATCTTGAAAATACCTCTCTCGTTATTTTATCGGCCTGCGAAACAAGCCTGGGGTACCTCGATGCGGGAGAAGGTGTCTATGGCCTGCAACGTGCTTTCCGTGCTGCCGGTGCCGCCAGTATTATTACCAGCCTTTGGAAAGTCGATGATAATGCTACCAAAGATTTTATGATCATTTTTTACCAGCAATACCTGAAAACAAAAGATAAAGCTGCTTCGTTCATTCTTGCCCAGAAAGCCATAAAAGAAAAATATGTAAGCCCCTATTTCTGGGGAGCTTTTGTGATGACTGGGAAATAGAAAAAAAGGTCATTTAACGCAACCTTTTAACTCATCATTTCGATTGATCTCTCCGATGAGCAGGAAAAAAATTACCTGGACCATTATCCTGATAGCATTGGCTTCGGGCGCTTTTTATGGCTATAAACAATATACCCGAACCAATACAGACCTGGCAAAAGTAAAAGCCGATATCACAATCAGCGTTACCGAGCTGATCCAGGAATATATTTCCAATGACACTGCCTCTGATAAAAAATACCTGGGAAAGATCTTGGAAGTCAGCGGCAACATTAAAAAAATAGAAAAAGATGAAAAGGGTTACTATACCATCGTTTTAGGAGATAGTGCCAGCCCATCATCAGTACGGTGCTCGATGGATACCGCACACCAACAGGAAGCAGTCACCCTGGCCACGGGTTCCTATGCCAGGATACGTGGTGCCTGTACCGGATTCAAGAAAAATGAATTGATGGGCGAAGACCTGGGCTCGGACGTTGAGCTGAACCGGTGTGCCATTATTAAAAAGAAAAAATAGGCAGATGAAAAAAATAAGCGTGTTCTCAATTATCTTTTTAATGCATGCCTTTATTCAACTTAACGGGCAGGATAAATTTTATACCAAGGCAGGTAAAATCTCTTTTTTTTCTTCTACCCCGATGGAAAACATAAGCGCCTTAAACAAAAGCGTGGTGTGTTTACTGAATACAAAGACCGGGGACCTGCAATTTGCTGTATTGCTTAAGGGCTTTGAGTTTAAGAAAGCCTTGATGCAGGAAGATTTTAATAAAGACTATGTAGAAAGCAGTAAATACCCGAAATCAGAATTTACCGGTCAGTTGATCAATAATGGTGAAATTAACTACAACACGGCAGGCTCTTATTCAGTGGCGGTCAAAGGCAAACTGTCTATACATGGCGTAACAAAAGATGTGGAAACAACAGGTATTATTGAAGTAAAGGATGGAAAACTGAAGTTAAGCTCCGTTTTCAATATCCTTATTGCGGATTACCAGATTAAAGTTCCGCGGATATATCTTGATAATATCGCAAAATCCATTAAAATCACGGTTGATTGTCTCCTCGACCCGCTGAAATAAGGATCAGGCCTGGAGAGGGATCTTCAGGTCAAGTTTGCATCCTTGACCCGGGGCCGATGTAATATTTACCTGGCCATTATAAGCGTCTGCTCGGCTAAAGATATTTACCAGGCCAATGCCTTTCCCTTTTTCCTGTACGTTAAAACCTTTTCCATCATCTGTTATGGTAAGACGAACAAATCCCTCTGTTTCAATGATCACTAATTCCACCTTATGTGCATCGGCATATTTTATAATATTGTTCGTTTGTTCCTGCACCACCCGGAAAAGCATGAGCTTTTGTTCATTGGATAGTTTTTCTTCCAGCCCGGTTCCGAATGAAACGTCGACATCCAGCTTTTGCAGCATTTGCATATTGTGAACCACATCCTTTATGCTTTCTTTTAACCCAACTGTCTTAATGAAAGACGAGCTCAGGGATTTGGATAGCTTTCTTATTTCCTCCACTGCCATCATCTGGTATTCAACCGCCTTATTTAACAGTTCCTCGCTTTGCCCCGGCGTAAGCCTGGCGGTGCTGATATATAAATTAGCGCTCATCAGCAATTGGTTGACATTATCGTGCAATTCCCGGCTGATATTATTTCTTTCCTGCTCCTGTGCAGTAATGGTAGCCTGGTTGATTTGTTTTTGCTTTTGAATCTCATCATACAGCAGCCTTGCTTCCAGTTCCTTTCTTTCGGTCAGGTCCTGGATTGCGCCGATGATGCGTGTTGCTTTATTACCTTTATATAAAATGATACCACTGTCAAACAGGTATTTGTAATTTCCGGCGGCGCATTGAAAACGGTATTCATCATTCCAGGTCGTTAATCCCCCTTTAATGGCTTCTGTAATTTTATTCCTCACCCTCTCTTTATCCTCCGGGTGCACTTTATCTATCCACCAATCCAGGTCGGGTTGTATCTGCTCTTTGGTATAACCGGAAAAATTACAAAATGCTTCGCTGCGGTAAATTTCATTTGTTTCCAGGTCTATATCCCAAATAGCATTGGAGATAACTTTACCCGCATAATAAAAACGTTCATTGCTTTTACGGAGGGCTTCTTCAGATCTCAGCTTCTCTGTTATATCTGAAAAAGACACCACTGCTGCATAAGGATGTACATCCCCCGGGTGAAACAACGCCTGGCTGTTTACCAGCAACCAAACCTTTATACCATCAGGCTGCTCCACACCCATGACAACATTGCGTTGCGGAAAACCCGTTTGCAATGAAACGATCGCCGGAAATTCACTAATCGGAAATTCATTCCCGTTTTCCTTTACGGCTTTCCAGCTGGGACTGGCAATCACCTTTCCCATCAATTCTTCTTCGGTAAAACCTAATATCTGTGCGGCTCTTTTATTACAGGCCGATATTTTTCCGTCGGCTTTGATCATTACCACACCATCAAATAATGTATTGACCAGTGTTTTATATTCCTTTTCCTTTTCTGCCAGTTGCCGTTCATGGTTTTGAATATAATTTAAGTTATGACTGACTATTATTACTGAACCTGCCTGTTCTTTTTCATGGATGATGTAACTGGCGTTACTGCGGAAATGTACCGGTTGACCGTCATGTCGTGTAAATATTACTTCCCCGTTCCAGCTGCGGTTGGCTTTCAGAACATTTTTAAACTCCTCGGGGGATCCGTTTACAAATTCAAGACTAACAGACTGAAAAAGGTTTTTACCGAACGATCCGGGTACACCCAGCAATTGTTCTGCCATAGGATTCCAGCCCGTAATATTGAACTGGAGATCCGTTTGAATGACCACATCCCGCAAATGCGACCCTTCCTCTGTTGTTTTTAAAGGGTTTTTGGCTATCACCGATAGAAAATCGGCTCCCCCTGTACGAATAGTGTTGCTGTTGTTTCGGTTCATTGGATTTTGTTAACCTGTTAGGCAAGTATGATAAAACCTGTTCAATTAGTGGCTAATAAACGCAGAACCCCGGTTCTTAATGTTTAAACAACGGGCTATATTGAAATTTTTCTTTTCTTTTCGTATAAATACTGTTGCGATTTTAGGGCTTTTACTAAAATTATTTTCCCATAAATTTTCTGGTTCGATCAGTAAAATCCAGAGGCAGACTACGAATGAGCCGGGTTACTAATCACTTTCCCAAAAACGCTTATCTTCGGTTTTCAAATAGTTGCATAACTAACTATTTAATTCACTGGTTTAATCCAGGCAAACAGTAAGGAGAAACAAGAAACTCATATTCATGAATCGTACAATTAAAAAAGTGGCCGTTTTAGGAAGCGGTGTAATGGGTTCAAGAATTGCCTGTCATTTTGCAGGCATTGGTGTCCAGGTATTATTATTGGATATTGCCCCGCCAAATGCTCCCGATGGAGGGGAACCGTTGAAACCTTCTGATAAGAATAAGATCGTAAATGATGCGTTAGCTGCCGCCATCAAATCGAACCCCTCTCCTGTTTATCATAAAGATGTAATTAAGAAAATAAGCACCGGCAACTTTGACGATAACATGAAAGACATCTCGGGCTGTGACTGGATCATTGAAGTAGTGGTGGAACGGCTGGACATCAAACAAAAAATATTCGAACAGGTAGAAAAATACCGCAGGCCCGGAACACTGATCACTTCCAATACTTCCGGAATCCCCATTCATATGATGGCTGAAGGTAGAAGCGATGATTTTAAGAAACATTTCTGCGGAACCCACTTTTTTAATCCTCCGCGTTATCTAAGGTTACTGGAGATCATCCCAACGCCGTTCACAGATCCTGGAATTGTGGACTTCCTGATGAGCTATGGCGACCTGTACCTTGGAAAAACAACCGTGTTGTGTAAAGACACCCCGGCTTTCATTGCCAACCGCATCGGTGTATTCGGCATGATGTCGATCATGAATATTAAGGAGAAATTGCAACTCAGTGTAGATGAAATTGATGCCTTGACCGGCCCTATCATCGGCCGTCCTAAATCAGCAACGTTCAGAACAGCTGATGTAGTGGGGATTGACACATTAGTGAAAGTCGCAAAAGGTGTTGCCGATAATTGCCCGGCTGATGAAGCAAAGGACAATTTCAGCATCCCTGCCTGGTTAGAAAAAATGATAGCTAATAACTGGCTGGGCGATAAAACAGGACAGGGATTTTTCAAAAAAATGCCTCCTTCAAAAACAGGAGAAAAAGAAATCCATGCCCTTGACCTGGGTACGATGGAATACAAGGCGAGAGCAAAAGCAAAATTTGCGACGCTGGAAGCTGCCAAACCTATTGACGATCTCCCTACCCGGTTAAAAATGCTGGCGGCCGACCAGGATAAAGCGGGTGAGTTCTATCGGCTATTTCATTACAGTCTGTTCTCTTATATTTCTCATCGCATCCCGGAAATCAGTGATGAGCTCTATCGTGTTGATGATGCAATGATGGCCGGTTTTGGATGGGAAATTGGCGCATTTGAAAGTTGGGATGTCCTGGGTGTAGCCAAAACAACCGAAGCAATGAAAGCTGCAGGTTATAAAGTTGCTCCCTGGGTAGAAGAAATGCTGGCAGCTGGTAACAAATCATTTTATAAAGTTGAAGCTGGCAAAAAACTTTATTACGATCCTGCCTCGAAATCTTATAAATCACTGCCGGGTGGTGATGCTTTTATAGTAATGAGTAATCATACAGACAGGCAAATCTGGAAAAATGGAAGCTGCCGTTTGTATGACCTGGGCGATGATGTACTCGGCTTGCAATGGTTCACCAAAATGGGCAGTATTGGTGGCGACGTCCTGGCAGGCATTCAAACAGCGATCGATAAAGCAGAAAAGAATTTTAAAGGATTAGTGATTGCCAATGAGGGCGCCAATTTCTCAGCTGGCGCCAATGTGGGGATGATATTCATGCTGGCGATTGACCAGGAGTATGATGAACTGGACATGGCCATCCGGATGTTTCAGAATACGATGATGCGGGCAAGGTATTCATCTGTTCCGGTAGTTACAGCGCCTCATGGTCTTGCATTGGGCGGAGCTTGCGAATTAAGCCTCCATTCCGATAAATGTTGTCCGGCGGCGGAAACATATACGGGGCTGGTAGAATTAGGAGTTGGACTAATTCCCGGTGGCGGGGGTACCAAAGAATTTGTATTAAGGGCATCCGATGAAATGCACGAAGATGAACCGGAAACGATCACATTAAAAAACCGTTTTCTTTCTATCGCCACGGCGAAAGTTGCCACCTCCGCACATGAGGGATTCAGCCTCGGGGTGTACCGGAAAGGATTGGACGAAATAGTAATGAACCAGGGAAGGAGAATTGCCGAAGCTAAAAGATCGGTGATCGAAATATTTGACAGCGGCTACACATCTCCTGTGCAGCGAAAAGATATAAAGGTACTGGGGCAATCAGCCCTCGGCGCTTTATACACGGGCATTCATGCTATGAAGACAGCTAACTATGCCACCCAACATGATTCAGTGGTAGCTAAAAAACTTGCTTATGTTATGTGCGGTGGCGACCTGAGCGAGCCCACCCTGGTAACTGAACAGTACCTGCTAGATCTCGAAAGAGAAGCATTTCTTTCCCTCTGCGGTGAAAAGAAAACGCTGGAAAGAATACAGAGTGTATTGAAGAGCGGGAGGCCCGTGAGAAATTAGACAGGGCCTGACGATCCCCGTTAAAGACTATTTGCAGCTACCTGCCCGACTATTGCCTTGTATCGAATCATTTTCATTTTATTGTTTATCCAGATGATAGATGTGACATTCCTGTCAAACAAGGTGGCATTTACCTTGACCCATTTATAAACAGCATCAGGATCGAATATCAGTTTGAATCCACAGCTTACCTCTATATTCCTTATTCTGTGTTTCAACAGATAGCTAATCGGGTTTCTCCATGGCAGGTTTTCTTTGTCAACCAGAGTATACCGAAGGATTAGCTACAGAAGTACTGAGGCACTGAAAGTAATACTCTATCGAAAAATCAAATGCCTTAGCAGCAAAAAAAATTAATTAAACTTTTTACCTAAATTTAATGGTCTGACCAAATCATCAACCAAAACCATTAATCATGGAAGCAACAGTAGTAGATTTTGCCAAGGACCGTGTTGTTTATAATATCACGGGTACCACGAAAGAAGAACTGGAAAATAAACTCAATCTTTTCTTTACTTCTGAAGGTTACAAATTAAAATCAAATGCGGGTGACACCTACATTTACACAAAAGGAAACCGGGTATTACGCATATTATTGGGCGCTTTTGTTAAATACCACAAGCAATCGGTGGTCATAAAAAATGAAGGAGCGCTTTTCTCCATCATGCTGCATAAGGATTCCACCGGCATGTCGGGCGGTTTGATCGGTATGAACCAGGTAAAAAAAGAATTTGCGCGGTTATCAGAAGCATTCAAGAACTATTTTAAAAGTTAAACCCTGTATTATAACGAAGTGGCCCGGGCAAGCCCGGGCTTTTTTATTATTCATTATGTCTACATTTGTTTATATAAAATAATTCCATGAATAAAACTTTGGCAACCTGCTTGCTTGTCATCTTCCATCTCTGCATTTTGGGGCAGGAAAAAACACTGAGTATGGAAGATGCGATGCTGAAAGCAAGAACAGCACTCGCTCCTCAGAATCTTGCACAATTGCAATTTTACGGGGCCACGAATGATTATGTGTACCTGAAAAAAGTAAATGAAAGAGATGTGTGGATGAGAGGAAATTATAAAATGACGGCCGATACCGTATTTCTTACGCTTGAAAAGCTCAATAACCTTTTAAAAAACGGTGATCCAGGCCCGGTAAAACAAATGCCTGCAATAAAATTCACACCGAAAGGCTGGATCATGAGCTTAAATGGTAACAAAATCTTATTCGACCCGGTCACAAATTCAACAGTGACCTTATTAAGAAAAGACCTGGCTGAAAAACAAAATGCGGAAGAAAGCAGCGCAGGTTACACTGCATACCTTGAAAATAATAATTTATTTGTAACGGATAACTATACATCGAAACAGGTAACCACAGATGGAAGTAAAGATATTGTATACGCTTCATCCGTGCACCGGGACGAGTTTGGTATCACCAAAGGGATATTCTGGAGTAACCGGGGTACTCAATTAGCTTTTTACCGGATGGATCAATCGATGGTTACGGATTACCCCATCATTGACTGGACAACAAGACCTGCAAAGGTTGACCTTATCAAATACCCGATGGCGGGTGATAAAAGTCACCAGGTGACCGTCGGTGTGTACAATACCGCAGACCAAACAACCCGCTGGTTGAAAACAGGTGAACCTGCGGAGCAATACTTAACCAATATTGCCTGGAGCCCCGACGACAAGTTTATATTTATTGCTGTATTGAACCGGGGCCAAAATCATGTGCGGTTAAATCAGTACGACGCAGCAACAGGAAATTTCATGAAAACTCTTTTTGAAGAAACAGACGAAAAATATGTAGAGCCATTGGTGCCAATGCTCTTTGTAAAGAACAACCCCTCACAATTTATCTGGCAGAGCAACCGGGATGGCTGGAATCATTTGTACCTGTATGATACAAGTGGTAAACTTATCAAACAACTCACCAAAGGTAATTGGGAGGTAACAGAGGTAAAGGGGTTTGACAGCAAAGGAGAAAACCTGCTATATGTCTCGACTGCTTTTTCTCCTGTTAACAAAAACCTTTACCTGGTAAATCTAAAAACAGGGACAGGGTTTGTTATCACTCCTTACGCAGGTATTCACAACACACAGGTAAGTTTTGATGGGAGTTCATTCCTGGATATTTACAGTACTATTGATAATCCCAGGACTATTCAGTTAATTGATCATATTGTCCCCGGGGTTGAAAAAACAAAAAAGAACAAGAAGGATGTCGGCTTAATGACACAGAGTCCAAAAATTCTTTTGCAGGCCGCTAATCCCCTGAAAGATTATGCAATAGGCGAACTTTCCCTCTTTATTATAAAAAACGATGCGGGTGACAGTTTGTATTGCCGCTTATATAAACCAGCAAATTTTTCAGCAACCAGGAAATATCCCGTGATTGTTTATTGGTATGGCGGCCCGCATGTGCAAATGATAACCAACAGTTGGAATGGAGGCGCAGGGGATTACTGGTTTCAGTACATGGCAGAGCGGGGATATGTTGTATTTACATTAGATACCAGAGGAAGTGATAACCGGGGAAGAGCATTTGAACAGTCCATATTTCGCAAAGCAGGAGAAGCACAAATGGAAGACCTTGTCAGCGGGCTGAATTATTTGAACACGCTTTCATTTACTGATAAAAACAAAATGGGCCTGTTTGGCTGGAGTTATGGGGGATTTTTAACAACGGATTTTGTACTCAACCATCCGGGCGTATTTAAAGCTGCTGTAGCAGGTGGCCCGGTTATGGATTGGAAAATGTATGAAATCATGTATGGGGAACGCTATATGGATACTCCCCAGGAAAACCCCGAAGGATATGCGGCCACTAACCTGATCAGCCAGGCTGGAAAATTAAAAGGAAAACTATTACTAATCCACGGTTTGCAGGACCCTGTCGTGGTGCAGGAAAATTCAGTAAATTTTGTAAAAGCCTGTATTGACAAAGGTGTGCAGGTCGATTACATGATCTATCCGGGCTATGAACATAATGTAACGGGCAAAGACAGGGCTCATCTTTATCAAAAGGTAACAGATTATTTTGCAGAGAACTTAAAATAAACCCTTCAAACTTTTATGAAAATAAAACTCCTCACATTTACAGCTCTTTTCTTCTGCCTGGAGCTTTTTGCACAAACTGATTATTCCGGATCATATGGTTATTCATTGAATCCTACCAGTAATTCTGCAGGCGGAGAACAAAATACCGGGCCTTCCGGCAACCTGGTCCTGTTGAAAATGGATGCCGGGAAATATCGTTTCTGGCTTGATGTTACCATTGGTCCGCCCACGTATGAAAGAGGGGAAACGGATGGGACTGTTATTTTCGTGAATGATACAGCTTCTTTTGATAACACCTTTGAAGATGCCACGCATCCCTGTATTTTAAAATTCAGGATCTCGGGGAATACGATAACGATCAGCAACCCCTCCGCTTCATTCAATTGTGGATTTGGCAATGGCGTATCTGCCGGTGGCGATTATACAAAACTGAAGATCCAACCAGCCTTAAATAATGTGTGGCTGCAAACGCAGTACCCGGAGTCGCCAAAGGCCATTGTCACAGCTTCCAAAGCAGAAGTTTTTAAAGATGAGCATTGTCTCTATTCCCGGAATTATTTCTTCAAAAAGGGTGAATTTGTTTTTAGCATCGCTGAAACAGAAAAAACGATTTACACCGAATACATTACGCCAGCCGGAAAATTTATTTATGGCTGGATAAAGAAAAGTAGCGTAAAAATTGAAAATGAGTAAGGGGTATGGGTATTGCTGAATTAAATGTCTTTAACCAGGAAATGACGATCCATTCCTGCATTATTACCTATGGCAATGCAGCCACAGAAACGATAACCGGACAGATCAGGGAAGAAATTGAAGACTGGTGGAACGAACCGAAAGGCACTGTACTTCTGAAAAATAACCTGATAGCGGTTCGTTTCCGGATCACCGCTTGTTTGCAGCAGGATCTTCAACCGGTACAGGTATTCGAAAACATAAATCCCAGGAATAACTATTTTCGGATTGAAGAATTTGCCTGGGGTAATATTTCTTTTGTAGATGGGTTGGGTTGCAATACCGGGTATTTCAAACTGGAAAACCTGTATAAAGGCTCTACTACTGCCGCTCATGAATACGGCCATACATTAGGCCTGGAGCATCCGGAAGATATTGATCTCCGCGGTAAAGGAGTTCCGGGTATCATGTACCCGCGGGGTACTTTGGTTGATCCCTTCTTTCAATATGAACCTGATAAACCAGCAGGTACAAAAGGCGGTACCATGCACCCCATACATCGCAGGGTAAAACAGGCAGATATTGACTTACTTCATTTGCATCGTTTAAACTTTGAAAATAATAATGCCGTTATCGGGGAGTTTAGCAGTATATGGCATGACGAACAACGGCCCTGACCCCCACCCTGAAAAACCGCCTGCTTTTATTTCAGATCCTCCAATGCTTCATTCACCAGGGGAAATTGAAATGTAAAACCTTCTATCTGGATTTTACTGGAGCTGACGGTGGCGCTTTTTAATACTTCTACGCTCATTTCACCCAAAACAAGTTTTAGCAGGAAAGATGGAATATGAACAGGAGTGAAAAATTTTCCTTTCCTGATCCGGGCCAGCTCTAGCGTCAGCTCTTTATTGGAAACAGGATAAGGAGCAACCGCATTATAAGCTCCGCTCATTTTTTCATTTTCAATCGCTGAGATAAACATATTCACCAGGTCATCAATATGAATCCAGCTGATGATCTGTCTACCACTGCCCAAAATGGCAGCAACACCGAATTTCAACGGCTTTAAAAATTCTTTTAGAGCGCCTCCTTCTTTACTCAATACAATACCTATACGAAGTTTAACTAATCGTTTACCCAGTTGAGCAACGGGCTCAATACTTTGTTCCCATTGTTTACAGGTATTCCCGAGAAAATTATTTGCCGGGGGATCAGGCTCCTCAAACTTCCGGTAGGCGGTTCCCTCACGCCGGAAACCGGGCGAGATGGGATCCGCACCATACCAGCCAATAGCGGAAGCGCTGATCACTGCCTTTACCTGATTCGAAAAAGCTTTTAAGCTATCCACGATTAGTTTGCTGCAATCGACCCTGCTTTTCCTGATCTCTTCTTTTCTCTTTTGTGTCCATCTTTGATCCGCCACTCCTGCCCCTGCCAGGTTAATAATAAAATCAGCATTGATAAACGCAATTTGATCAACGGTCTGACGAGTGACATCCCAAAGAAAATATTGAATTTTTGCCGCAGTTGTTGAAGCACCGGGCCTTTCCTGATTACCCGGATCTTTCATTCCTTTCCCGGAGCCCGGTAACTGTCGTGTAAGTATACTCACGTCATAGCCTTTTTCAAGCAAAGCCTGTACAAGTGCTTTACCAATCATACCTGTGCCGCCGGTAATCAATACTGTTGGCATACTGACAGCACTTTAAAAAAAAAGGAATTATTAAATGGTTCCTGATTCATCGTAATTATTTTATCACATGCTTATCACTGGAAAAAATAGGTTCATATTTTTCAGGGCACTGATCGCCTCTTCCACAAAAGGGATGTACCTCTTCAATTTACTGACATAGATAGCGAAATAATTGCGATAATACCCTACCTATATACCAAATTCTTTCAAGTACACCGGCTCAGCAGAATTTAATGATAACTGGCAGTTAAGAGTTAAAAAAACATTATCATCCTGGTCGGTTGTACCCTCTCTCTTTCTTCGATCTCCTGCTGCACCATGTATTCATCAGGGCACTGTACAGGCCCGTACGGCGTAATTCCATCATACAGCATCGTTAAGGAATGTCGTTGTTTTTTTTGCCTGTATTATCTAAGATAATAATTTAGTGATTCTAATGATACTCTTTTTAAAGAAGCAACAGAATGGTTATCTTCATCACCTAATAAATAGCTAATGAGTGTAGTTCTGTCAATCCAAAACCTGGCGAAGTCTTATGGACAGGTGCGTGCATTGAATGGTGTATCATTTGATGTTCCGGAAGGAAGCGTATTTGGTATACTGGGTCCCAATGGCAGCGGCAAGACCACCTTGCTGGGCATTGTCATGGATGTGCTAAAAGCCAATACCGGTGATTTCCGTTGGTTTGGTCAGCCTGGTTCACCGGAACAACGAAAAAAGATCGGCTCTTTGTTAGAGACTCCTAATTTTTACAGTTACCTGTCGGGGACCGATAATTTAAAGATCACCCAGGCAATCAGCGGTCGCGGGACTAAAAAGGATATAGACGAAGTGCTTAAAAAAGTAAATCTTTATCAGCGCCGCTGGAGCTCATTTAAATCATTCAGCCTGGGCATGAAGCAACGGCTTGCTATTGGTGCTGCTTTATTGGGCGATCCAAGAGTATTGGTATTGGACGAGCCCACCAACGGTCTTGACCCGGAGGGTATTGCCGAGATAAGAAGGCTGATCGTGGAATTAAAAGATAAGGGTCACACAATCATTATGGCCAGCCACCTGCTGGATGAGGTGGAGAAAGTGTGCACCCATGCTGCTATCTTAAAAACCGGCAATCTCCTTACTACCGGTAATGTAGAAGAAATACTGATGGATGAAGACCTGGTGGAACTCAGTGCTGCTGATCTTGCTTCTCTTGTTGCTGTTATCAAACAAATAAGTAAAACACTTACTGTTGACGATAAAGCCAGAACAGTCCAGATCACGCTGCCGAAAGGCACGGCTAAAATGGATGAGATAAACCAGTTTTGTTTTAACCATGGAGTGGTGCTGACACAACTGGTATTAAGAAAGAAAAGACTGGAAGCAAGATTCTTCGAACTTACCAGCAACTAACTATTCAATACGGTCAGCCAGGATCTTCTGCTGACCGCGGAAAAATTCACAGGAACCTGTTCAAATTACTTATATGACTACACTGATAAAAGTAGAATGGCTGAAGATGAAAAAGTATAATGCCTTTTGGTGGATCATGGGCTTTACGGCTTTGTCATACCCGGGTATCAATTATATGGTTTACTTTGTTTATAAACAGGAAACTAGCAGATCCAGCCAGGCCAGTCAACTGGCAAAATTGGCCCTTGGTAATCCATTCACTTTTCCGGAGGCCTGGCATACCGTTGCATTTCTATCATCGCTTTTTGTTTTTATCCCGGCTGTTGTAGTGATCATGCTGATCTGCAATGAGTATACATACAGAACTCATCGCCAGAATATCATCGACGGCTGGAGCAGGAGTCAGTTTATCACGAGTAAACTCCTGGATGTACTGATCATCTCATTACTCATCACGGCGCTGTATGCGGTAGTGGCATTTGTTACCGGCACTTCAAACCAGGAGAGACTGATAACACATACCTGGGAGCAGGCCAGGTATATTGGGCTATTCGGCCTACAGACATTTGCACAATTATCAATTGCTTTCCTGGTCGCTTTCCTGATCCGGAAGTCATTTTTAGCCCTGGGAGTGTTTTTATTTTATTTCTTATTATTGGAAAATATAATCATTGGCCTTTTGGAATGGAAGGGAAGCAATATTTCGAATTATCTTCCGCTGCAGATCTCAGACGGGCTGATCCCCAAACCCGCATTTTTGGGGAAGCTGGACATCGATGCCTATAACCAGTCACTCGATGCAATCCCGCTGCATATCTTTCTTACTATAATCCTTACATCCATTGTTTGGTTGATTTGCTATTGGATCAATAACAGGAAAGACCTGAAGTGAATAACACGGCTTTGGAAAAAAAATACCCGGATTTAATTAAGCTTCAACCGGTGCCGGTAAAAAAAAACCCCGGTAAACCGGGGTAAGCAACCAAAGACACTAACTAAATGCATAGCTGCTTGATGGGATACGGTGGACAGCATTGATTATACTTTTGTTATCCATTCCCGGAAGTCCGCGGCGCTGTCCTGGCTGATCATGATCGGGGATTTGACAGCATCTATATTCATCTCCACTGAAATTTTCACTTTCTCCGCTGTCTTATATCCTTTGATAAAATCAATATTGATAATATACTGGCGGTTGGCACGATAAAATTTGGATTTATCCAGCTCGTGCTCCAGCGCAGATAAAATGCTGTCAGTAATATATTTTTTACCGTTCCTGTCTATCAAAAATGTAAGCCGGTTTTCTGTATAAAACAGCGCGATATCTTCCAGTTTTAACGGTACATGGTCCAGCCCTCTGCGGGCAATCAGCCGGTATTTTACATGGTTGGTGCCGGGGTTAACTTTTTCTATCAACCGGTATATGTTTTCAGAATAATAGTTTTTTGTGTTCCTGAACTTTTCCAGCGCATCAGATAAGCCCGAAGTTTCAATCGGCTTTAATAAATAGTCGATGCTGTTCAGTTCAAATGCCTCCAGGAGGTATTTATCATAGGTTGTGGTGAAGATCACCGGGGTCGTTATTTTCACCTCTTTGAATATATTAAATGAAAGCCCGTCCGAAAGGTGAATGTCCAGGAAGATCAGTTCCGGTAATGAGTGCGAGGAAAGCCATTTAACGCTTTCTTCAATAGTGGACAGGGTTGCTTCAACCAGGATGGAGCTGTCGATCTGCGTAATTTTATTTATCAGGTTGGCCGCAGCAGGCTTCTCATCTTCAATAACAATTGCTTTGATCATAGTTTACTTTTTAACGATGGGTAAATAGAGTGTGAAAGAACCGGCGGTTTCATCAATGTGTATGGATTTATTTAAGACAAGCTTGTACCGGTTATCCAAATTGATCAATCCCACTCCCGAAGAAGGCGTTTTGTATTTCACCGGGCTTTTGTTATTGGATATGATAGCGAACTCATTGGTTAACTCGACAGAAATCGATAGAGGATTGGAACCCGAAAACTGGTTATGTTTTATGGCGTTCTCGATCGCGGTTTGAATGGCTATGGTCGGCAGGTAATACCGGTTCAGGTCCAGGTTGATGATTTTCACATTAATCATCAGCGAATCGTCAAACCTTATTTTCAGCAGGAAGAAATAACTATTGATAAAATCTACTTCTTCTTTTACCGTAACAAGGTCATTCGAACGGTTTGACAAAATATACCTGTACACCTTTGCCAGGTTCTCATTAAATAATAAAGCCTTCTCCTTATCGTCACTGATCAGCACCGAAAGCGTATTCAGGGAATTGAAAATAAAATGCGGGTCAATCTGGCTCTTCATGGCATCCAGCTCGGCCTGGATCTTTGCATGACTCAGTTTTTCTGTTTTAAACTGGTCTCCTCTCCTTTCTACCGTTAATAGCAGGATCTCATATAAAAAGGTAACGATGATCGATATGATACTTGCGATACAGGACGCCACCAGCACTTTCCGGGCCGGGACCGGACTGGCAGCAACAGCGTTATTCCAGAGATAAAATAACAGGTAAGATAAAAAAAAGGATAAGCATAAATGGAGCGCTAACATGGAAAAAGTCTTCAATACCGGCTTGTCGATCCAGTAATTACTTTTACGGAGGTTACGCAGGAGCAGCCCATTGCCGATCCAAAGCAAATGAGAAACCATGGTGAAATAAATATAATTTATAAGTAAACTAAGGAGCGGATCTGCCTGGTTGGACACCAGTGGTGTAGCATTGGCAATGACGATGCCAAACAAAGGAGTTGCTAAAAACCGCAATAACCATTCTTTCCTGAAATAGGAACGTTTGGTTCGGTGTTGGTCAGGAAGGCTCTGGTTCATGATAAAATACATATAAACCGGTTGTTCTGCTTGATTTAATGCATTTGTATTCTACTACTCTACTCTAACTATAGAGAATTAAAATTATTGCGATGCTGCTTTCAGAATTTTGTTTCTTGTCACTTAATGATAAGCGGTATCATGCTGGTGTTGAACGTAATAAAATAGCAGTATTCCGGTTATATGTGAGTGGGCCAGTAAACTGAAACACTGATCTTTTTTAGAGAGAATAGCGGGTTATCCTCCATTTATTATTTCGACAAAGGAAGTTGACAAAAAAAGATCGGGCCGGACAAAAAAATTAAAACATTGTTATTCGTTTTTATCACGGCATTTTTCGTTTTCAAACATTTTTGATTTTTCCGATCACCTGTAAACTTTCCCAGTATGAGTAGTGCAGTTATTGTACGGGCCTTATTTTAAAGCCCATCCTGGCAATGGTGAGTTGAGGGTTTCCCAATAACCCTGACTTTACAGTCGTGGAGAAACTCGTAAACAAAAAATAACCTTTTTGCAACAAAAATTTTACAAAGGCCTGTTTTGCCATTCATCAATATTCTACCGCAGTTTACTATTAAATAAAAAGTCAAATAATATCTTTACTAAGGTCTATGAAATTTTCAGGAAGGAAGCCAATACTGATTCCGGGAAACCTGAACAGCTTGTGAAGCTTCGATGAAGGATTAAAAAAAGTGGTTTGTATTTAATTTCTAAAAACTCTCCATAAGATGCTAAAACTATCTTCAGCCATTCTTTTTTTGATTTGCTCAACTTCTGCCTGTAAATCAGCCGTGACTCAGCAGGGCCATATTTCATTTAAACCTGAAAAAATACAAATAGACAAGGACTATTCCATCCAGGCTGAAACCGGAACATTGGATGTGCCTGAAAACCGGAAACTAAACAAGGACAAACGGATCACCCTGCCTGTTATCCGTTTAAAAAGCACGTCCCCTAACCCGGGTATGCCCATTATCTATTTGGCAGGAGGTCCCGGCATTTCAGGCATTAGCATGCTGAAAACAGAAAGATTAATCATTTTTGACGCATTAAGAGCTTACGGTGATGTGATCATTTTTGATCAGCGGGGAACAGGAACATCAAAGCCGCTGATGACCTCTTTAAAGCCATTAGATTTACCTCTTGATAAACCGGTTGATGATCCCGTAAGTCTGGCCGCTTATTATGAAAAAATGCGGCAGATGGCAGCGGAATTGAAAAAAAATAATATAGATATCAATGACTACAACACGCTGGAAAATGCTGCTGATGTAAATGATCTTCGTATAGGGCTTGGCGCTGAAAAAATGATATTATGGGGGTACAGTTACGGCTCCCACCTGGCGTTAGCTGTCATTAAAGAATACGGCTATTTTGTTGAAAAGGCTATATTAACCGGAGTAAACGGACTCAATCAGCGGTACAGGTTACCGACAGATATCAACAGTGTTTTCAACGAAATAGATCATTTAATCAGCCTGGAACCCAGGCTGCGAAAACAAATCCCCTCCTTTCCGCTATTGGTAAAACAGGAATTGGAAAAGCTGGAAAAAAATCCGGTAACGGCCACGATAGAAATCAATAATAAAAAACTACAGGTAACCATTGGCAGGGCCGACGTCGAAGTGCTGGTAGCACTGAATACAGGTACGATAAGTTTTATACGGGAGCTTCCCCAATTGTTTTATAACATGTCGCAGAATAATTATGGCGCAATAGGAGCTTATGTATACCGCAATATAAAAGAACGGCCCGAAGGAACACCGATGAGTTATACGATGCATTATGCTTCAGGCGCCTCACCGGATCGTTTGGCCCTTATTTCGAAAACACAGGATGATGGTATGCTGCGAAATGCTATTAATTTTCCATTTACAACGAATGACCTGAAAAACATCTGGTCTGTTACCGATTTGGGAGAAAGCTTCAGGCAGCCCTTTCAATCAGGGGTGCCGGTATTGTTGCTAAGTGGTAACCTGGATGGAAGAACTTCCATCGCTGATGCGCAGGAAGTGGGGAGGCAGTTTACGCATAGAACCCATATTGTTTTTAACAACGCATCACATGACATGTTAAGCCCACATGTGATGAAGGTCATGGCAAATTTTTTGAAGGGGCAGCCGCAAAATGACACGACTTATACAATTCCCGGTTTTGATTTTTATGCCTTAAATTCTTCGGAGATAATTCAAAAAACCACGGCTATGCTACTTGCCGAAGGAATGAGCGGGATTGAAAAATTCAGGGAATATTATACAAAACTGGTGGGTGACACCAGTAATTATTTTATCAACACACAGATCCTGCCGGTTGTTTACCAGTTATTTAATTTTAAAAAACCTGACGTGGCACTTGAGGCTCTCAAAATTCACCAGCAGTTGTTCAAAGAAGAACACTGGCAGATAATGAATGCTTTTGGAGATGCTTACCTTGAATTAGGAAATAAAGAGGAAGCGCTGAAATATTTTACCCGTTCACTGGAATTAAATCCATTAAACTTCAGGGCTTATAAAATGGTAAACAGTAACAGGTAAATCAATAAACAGGAAAATGATCCCGCGATTTTCTTTTTCTTGAGCATTGCCGTAACCCGCTTTGCCAATTACACATTCCCGCAACCAGGTTGATAATAAATACAACCATATCATGTTCACAGGTTCAGGAATAACTGTTCCCCGTTTTTATACACTGAATATCTTTTCCATAACAATTTATTTCGGCTTCGTGTTTTTAGCAGTCTTAAGATCCGCGTTATTAGAAAATATTTGGTTTACTTCACAGGGTTAATACTACAACGATAATTATCTATCATAACTCTTCTCATGTGTAACGTTAATTACACAACGCAGGTGGTTTCTACTACCTGCTCATTTTTTTCAGGGATACCTGTCAACTAGTTAAAACATAATTTCTATTCCTTCATGTACTTTTTTTTCCGCTTCATGATTATAAACAAGCTTCTTCGAAGCATTCTTAACCCCATTATGGTCATATGTTTTTAACTCTTTTTTAAATTTTAAAACTGTCGTATGAGTAAAATCGCATCTCTGTTTACGATGTTAATGTTGTTCGCAGCGTTAGCATTTGGTCAGAACCGCACCATTACCGGTACGGTAACCGACGAAGCCGGCGCCATTGTACCCGGGGCCTCTGTAAAAATTAAAGGGACCCCAACCGGTGTGGCGGCTGATATCAATGGCCAATTTCGGATACTGGCTAAAAAAGGAGACATCATCGTCGTCTCGGGTGCCAATTTTGAAACCACTGAAATAACAGTTGGCGATGCCAACACGGTTTCGATACCCGTAAAAAAGGCCGTGGTTACAGGAACGGAAGTGGTAGTGACAGCGCTGGGTATCCGGAGAACGGAAAAAGCATTGGGCTACGCCGTTACAAAAGTCGATCCGAATGCTGTACTGCAAAAATCTGAACCTGATCTTTTAAAAGGGTTACAGGGAAAGGTTCCCGGTGTCGATATCAGGACTTCGCAGGGAACACCGGGCGCTGCAACCCGGATCCAGATAAGAGGAAATTCTTCATTTGGACTGGAAACACAACCACTCATCGTAGTAGACGGCGTGCCGTACAGCAATGACCAGTTAACGACAACCAGCCAGACGGCAGGAGGTACTGCTTACGGAAGCGGATTAGCTAACCTTGATCCAAACGATATAGAAAGCTTTAATATTTTAAAGGGAGCGGCTGCAGCCTCTCTGTACGGCTCGAGAGCTTCAAGAGGAGTCATTGTTATCACCACAAAATCCGGAAGTGGTAAAAAAGGGCCAAAACCATTCAACGTTTCGTTCAAGAGTTCTGTTTCTGCCGAAAGAATTTCCAACCTTCCTGACTATCAAAATACGTATGGCTCCGGCGCCAATTTTGATCCCCGTACGGGATCAAATGGATCATGGGGTGCAAGATTTGGATTAGGGAATGTTTATACCCAAGATGGAGATATTCTTCGTCCCAGTTTGTCTGGCATTGATTCTATAAAAGCCTGGGCAACCTACCTCGCTGCATATCCCGGTCTTTTTGATGCCAACGGTAATGCACCTTATAAGGCATATCCCAATAATGTAAAAGATGCATTTCAAACCGGCAGGTTGTTTGAAAATTCTATAACAGTAAATGGCGGGGACGCCAATACCTCATTGGGACTGACCGCATCAAATGTTAATCATATAGGTTATGTGGAAAATGCCAATTACATCAGAAATAATATCAGCGTTGGCGGACAAACAAAGTATAAAGGAATTACAGTAGGAGGAAATCTTAGTTATGCAAAATCCAAGCAAAAAGGTGGATTTTTTGGTAATAACCAGACTCCCGGCTCTTCATCCCAGTTTGCCAGGACCTTGTACATGGCAAGAAACTGGGATCTGTATGGCTTACCTTCCGAAGATTTGAACGGAGTACCTTTAGCATTTGTTGCAGGCAATTACGATCACCCCCATTGGGCTGCCTACCATAATGTAGTAACCACTCACGAAGAAAGAATAGTAGGTGGTTTACGGGCGGGATATAAAATAAATAACTGGATCAATCTTAATTATAATATCGGTATAAACACCGCCAATGTAAACAGGGTTGAAATAACTGACGAGTTTTCCCGTGCAGCATCAGGATTGGGTCGTATCATTACGGATAACTATCGTGCAACCGAACTCCAGTCCACTTTTGTAGCTGTATTTAATCCTAAGATTGGAAATGATTTTAGCCTGGATTTTAAGCTGGGTAATGATATCAATCAGCGTACTACCAAAAGACAGGCAGACAGGGGCAGTGATTTTATAGTACCCGGAATTTATAGCCTTTCCAACACGGTTGAAAAAACCTTTCTTACTGATAGCCGGGGAAAAAGAAGAATTGTAGGTTTTTTTGGTGACGCCACATTAGGATACAGAAATTTTGCCTTTCTAAATGTATCAGGTCGCAATGACCGCACTTCCACACTGCCATTTAAGAATGCAAGTTATTTCTATCCGGGTGTATCTGGCTCATTAGTCTGGACAGATGCCTTTAAATTAAAATCCAATTGGCTGGACTATGGTAAAATAAGAGTTGGTTGGGCGAAAGTGGGCAATGATGCACCGCCAAATGCAGGAGACGATGTTTTTTCACTGAGCAATGTTAATTTCCTGGGCTTACCGTATGGTTCACTTAGCCAGATACCAAACAGCGGTTCTGCTCCCAATTCCGGTGTAACAGTTGATCCTAACCTGACACCGGAGTTTACCAAGGAATTAGAAGCCGGTATGGACCTTTCATTTTTCAAACGCAGAATTAACCTGGATGTCACCGGTTACCGCAAAATAACCACTAATCTTATTTACCAGGTAAGCGTTGCCTCTTCAACAGGGTACCAGGCCTTCAATACCAATATCGGCGAGATCAGCAACAAAGGTGTTGAAATCGGTCTGACAATAAAGCCTGTTGTCAGTAAAAACTTTGCATGGGAAGTAAGAGGAGCTTTTACCAAGAATAAAAATATTGTAGAGAAGTTAGTAGATGGTCTTGAAAGAACGCCGCTTGGCGGTGGCTTCGCCGGTGGTGTTTCTACCTGGCTGGAAGCAGGGAAACCTTTTGGCTACCTGAGAGGACAGGTTGCAGACCGGGCACCCGATGGCAGCCTGCTGATAGATGCAGCAACTGGTTGGATAATTGAGGCTGTTGACCAGGGCGAAATTGGTGATCCTAATCCTGATTATAAACTAGGTATTACCAATAGCATTTCATATAAAGGACTTTCTCTAACTGCTGTATTTGACATGACCAAAGGCGGTGACTTTTTTTCCAACACCATATATAGTTTGTTGGGCCGGGGTGTAACGAAAGACAACGAAGACCGGGAAACACTCTGGGTCATTCCAGGTGTTTATGGTAACCCCAATACACACCAGCCCATTTTGTCAGGTGGTAAAACAGTTCCTAACCAAACGAGGATCAGTACCAATGACCTGTACTTTACTGGCGTGGGCGGACAAGGTGGATTTGGTATTAATTCTTCCGATGAATTTAATGTTTATGATGGAACTGTTTACAGGTTAAGAGAAGTGACATTAGGATATAGTTTACCCAAAAACATCATTAGCAAACTGAAAGTTTCGGCTATAACACTCAGCCTTAGCGGACGTAATCTCTGGTTCCTGGCACCTAACACACCGAAACATGTGAATTTCGATCCCGAAGTAGGCGCTTATGGTTCGTCTCCTATCCAGGGAATCGAGCTCGATGCAGCACCGACTACGAAAAGATTTGGTCTTAATCTCAATGTAACATTTTAATTAACTACTAATTATTTAAGTCATGATACGAAACAAAAAATTCATTTACCTTCTTACTGCCGGGTTAATGCTATCAGCTACCAGCTGTAAGAAATACTTGAATGTAAACCAGAACCTGAATGATCCCACTAAGATCCCTGTATCTGCCTTGCTTGTTGCGGCAGAGCGTGGAATAGGTATAAACCTCGGTTATAACGCAGGCTTATCTGACGGGCTCTCTATTTATATGCACCAGCAAAGTACAAGGGAAGAGGGCGATCAATATGGTTTGAATGGCAATGATGGTATTATCACAGGTTCCTGGTCAGGACTTCATTATACAATAACGGACCTGGATGTAATAATAAAACAGGCTCGAGCCGAAAGCCGTTTTGTATATGCCGGTATTGCCAAGATTTTACGGGCCTATCTTTTCAGCCAGATGGTAGACGTTTGGGGCGATGTACCTTTTTCTGAATTTAATAAATTTAAAGAAGGGATCAAACAGGCAAAATTTGATGACGATGCTGTCATTTATCCTCAACTGCTTACATTGATTGATGAGGGTATTGCGGATATCAATAATCCCGCTATTAATCCTTCAAAACCCGGAGCCGATGACATAATCTATAACGGCAATACAGTTCGATGGATCAAAGCGGCGAATACCCTGAAGCTTAAACTGTATACACAGCTACGAAAAGTTCAGAATGTAACGCCACAGGTAACGGCACTCCTGGCTAACCCCGCTAACCTCATCAATGCCGTAAACGAGAGCTTTGTTATACCTTTTGGTACTGCTTTGCTTTCGGACCGTAATCCAGGCTTTGCTGATTATACTGCTACCCAGCGCACACAGCATGTGAGCCCCTGGCTTTACGAAATTATGAAAGGATATAATCCTGTGTTCAGTGGCATTGTTGATCCGCGGGTTCCTTACTATATCTATAACCAGATAAAATCAAATGGCGCTACCCCTAACGCTTCTGAATACCGGGATGGAGCATTCGTTAGTATTTATTTTGGTTCAGTCGGGCCCAACAGAAATGGCTCACAACAAAACGGTATCAGTTTATTTGGTATTTACCCTGTTGGTGGACGGTATGATGATGGTCAGGGCGGTGTAGCTTCCGCCACCAGTGGTACGGGAGCGGCACCCTACAAACTTATTACCTATGCCGACAGGTTATACCTCGAAGCAGAGCTAATCAATACCGGCGTAATAGCCGGCGATGCCAGGGCTGTGTTCAGTGCAGCATTAACTGCATCTATAGCACAGGTTGATTATATAATCACTGCTTATGTAAAGCCCACGCAAACCGTTCCTGCATTGGGTACACAAACGGCTTACATCAATGCAATTCTTGCAAAGTATGATGCAGGGACTACTGCTAAAAAATTAGAATACATTATGACGGAAAAATGGTTGGCCAGCATTGGTTCATCCGTAGACCAGTACACTGACTACAGGAGAACGGGTTACCCGGTTTTATTTGACCCCAAGAATCCTGCCATGGCACCCGGAGGCCTGGTGCAACCACCTGTTAATGGCAATCCGTTTGTGATACCACAGCTGGCAGTACCTGTTCAACTGGGAAATAGTTTTCCGGTGTCTTTGCCCTGGAGCCAGACCGAGCTCGAATTGAATGGAAATGCGCCGGCTCAAAAATTACCAAGTACTTATAAAGTATTCTGGATGCCATAAACATTAAAAAAATTAAAAATGATCAACATGAAAAAGAACATACTGTTTTACTTTTTAATAGCCACCGCTTTGCTGGCGGGATGCAAGAAAAATGATGGGCCTATTCCGGAAGCTTATGCACCGGAACGGGTACCTGCCCCGCTGATTGTAAAAGATGCTTCCGGCAGCGCATCCCTTGATATGACCAATCTGGCAGGCTTTAATGGAAAAGTCAGGATCGGTTTATATTTTCCCAGCGATACCCCGCCTTTAAAATTTGATATTGTCATCCGGAAAAACAATAATAACGGCAATATCAAACTGCTCCAGGCTGGTGTTACCACATTCCCGACAACCATCAGCCTTACCGCAGCACAAATAGCAACCCTGTTTGGTGCCCCTATTGTATTGGGTGATAATTATGATATTGGTGCAGACGTCTATTCGCAGGCAGGAAAAAAATATGAGGCGTTCCCGGTTATTGGGCTTGGATATGCAGCGGCTTTTCAACCCGATCATCCCGGGTTTAGTCCTTCGGTGCGGTTTTCAGCAGCCTGTCAATACAATGCGGCGCTTTATGGATCCGGTAATTATATTGTATTACAGGATGACTGGGCAGATTATAACGTGGGAGATATTGTTCAACTGACACAAATCGATGCAACTCATATCTCCTTCAAGTATGTTGCAAACAGCCCGCTTCCTATTGTTATTACCATCAATCCGGTAACAAACGTTACGTCTGCTACCAAGCAGCAGTACGGCAATTATGGAGGTGCATTTGGTAACTGGTTTGCAGAAAGTGTGGCTTCCCCTGATAATATTGTATTGCCTTGTGCAAAAGAAATCGGGATCAGGCTTAAGCATACCTCGGATGGTGGCTTTACAGGCGGCGATAATACAATAAGATTCCGAAAGCAGTAGGTATCCTGGTTTACATAAAAGCCGCCTCAGGTTTTGAGGCGGTTTTTTTTATCCCAACCTGTTTATGCAGTCAATGATATTATCGTGGAGTATAAAAAGTAACATTTATTCCAATTGATCGTCTTAAAGAAGCTTAAAACTACGCTGCATCATGAAGAATAAACTCTTTTCACTGCTTCTTCTTTCCGCGCTTATATCATACAGTAAAGCCCAGGAACCTGCACTGGTCAACGGTGTTTACAAAACAGGTGATGATAAATTTGTAACCATTGCTCCCTTTGGCACGGGCCTGGCCCTTTTCTTTTCCGATGGTCATGTATTTGGATTGCAACAATCCGGCACGGAATGGTTGATCGGAAAGACCCTGGGAAACACGGTTGAAACGGTTGGTAAAATAAGTATTTCAGCAAGTCAAGAAAAAACAAGTATCAATTTAAAGTATGACGATGGAAAACAATTAACGGGTGAAAAATTGAAGCTTACGGTAAAGAAGATTGACTTTAAAAACGGTAAGCAGAAGTTAGCGGGTGAATTGATACTGCCGGAAGGCAAAGGTCCCTTCCCGGTTATTGTTCAAACACACGGATCGGGAGAAGAGACGCGGGAAGCAAGCCGTGGCCTCGCTTACCTGTTTGCCGCAAATGGTATTGCTTCATTCATATTTGATAAACGGGGTTGCGGTGAATCTTCCGGCAAAGAATGGCGGGCTTCTTTTAAAGACTATGCCTATGACCTGTTGGCCGCGGTTGAAAGCCTCTCGGGCAGTCCTGAAATTGATTCTAAAAAAATAGGGATCTATGGACATAGCCAGGGAGGTTGGGTGGTGCCCCTCGCCTATTCATTAAAACCCGGGCAAATTGCATTCTGTATTATCAGTGCTGCAAATGCCCAATCGCCTGTTGAAGAAAACTTATATGCCGGTGATGAAGAGATTCGTATCCGGGGATACGATGAACAAACGATCAAAGAAATACATGAATTCCGGCGGATAAAATATGAAGTGGGCATTTCGGGAAAAGGCGCAGAAGAATATAAAAACAATATGCTCCCGGCTGCTGAAAAGAAATCCTGGTTTAAGCTTACCGGCGGTGCTTTACCGGATAATATATTTTGGAAAGAGAATGGATTTTATGATGCTGCCCCCGCCCTGCAATCCTTGAATTGCCCGGTGCTGGCTCTCTATGCTGAACAGGATATTTCAACCGATTCTAAAACACAATTACCCCTGGTAAAAAAACTGATCCCGTCTAACAATGCCAGTTTCAGATTATTTGAAAACGCAAATCATATGATGATGAAAGTAACTGAAAGAAACTTTAGTTCAAAACAGGTTCCCTTAATTACTCAATTTGCCGATGGATACCTGGAGCTATTGACGGGCTGGACAAAAAATATAATTTTAAAGTTACTACCCTGAAAATCGAAAAGCAGCCTGCCCTGGTAAAGGAGATAATTTAAGTTCTCTACTATAAGACGGGTATTCTCCCAAAATTATGGTGGTGAATCTGTTTCACCCGATAGATATCAGGTGCCTCTGTGGCTTATTCCCCGGTATACCCAAGTCATAAAGAAAATCGGCCATTGAGACACTGAATAGGGAATAAAGTTCTGAGCTTTGGATTCAAACTGCTACCCTAGCAAAATTGTCTTTACCATTTTATTCTGGTAGCCTTAAAATACCAGCGGGATATATCTCTCTTTTTCCTTTATATGGGAATAAATTTCCCCGATGTCGTTTTCAAAACCTTGCAAATCCTCTCCAGGCGGTTTGGTACTCCATTTGTCTTTGTGATAGCATTCTACTAGTAAACGGTTTTCAGTTAAGGAAATTTTTAAAAAGCCAGGATATGAAAAAAATAGCTACCCTTACATTTGCGACTATTCTACTTTTGAGTTCTCTACCAGTCGGTGCTCAACCCTGTGCCGTTCCCTGCCCCGCCAATATGGTAATTAAGGCGGATAGTAACCAGGACGGTGCCCCTTTCCAGCACAGTGGGATCCGAAGCTTGGAATTCACGTGACTTGAAGTCGCGGC